>Ga0194117_10006057_pt1 | contig 10746 bp, 10 predicted proteins | sample TA2MahsurfametaG_FD_160579 | JGI IMG/M metagenome (GOLD analysis project Ga0194117, IMG submission 160579) | Freshwater microbial communities from Lake Tanganyika, Tanzania - TA2015009 Mahale N1 surface | ecosystem: Environmental > Aquatic > Freshwater > Lake | place: Tanzania: Lake Tanganyika...
ATTCTAAAATATAATCTTTCTTTACCATAATAGATAATATGACAAATGTGCAGGTGTATAGGGCGGAAACTGACTCCATTTTTTATTTCTCGACAAGAATCGTTTTCGCCGTTCTTTATCTTTATGTTTGGTATAATCTTCGTAACCATATTGTCCGAAATGAATCCATTTCCCCTTTGGGTCTTGAACCATGTACTTTTTATCCTTTCGAGTAGATATATGAAATGGGACTTTTGGACCATAACATTTGTTCTTATTCAGTAATCGACGCACAATCAACGGATTCGAATAATGCAAGATATCTTTTTTTTTATATTCCATTTTTGATTTTAAAGAATATTTTTTTTATCTCATGATTTATTCAACGAACTTGTTATCTGAGATACAATCGCAGATAGAACGGATTCGCTTTCTCTGTACGATTGATAGATGGATTGAAAGATTGAACCGCAATATGTAAATGATACTCGTTGAGATTCCGCACACAACATAGAAGAGAAAAGCATTTTGGACAGGAAGAATTTATAATAAGGAGAAAAATCGCCTCGTCTTATATTATGAAATGTCCTACTTTTTTCCATTTGTGTACGAAACAACTCATTCATTTCAACACATACTAAACCAACACTAAATACATCGCTGGCAAACGTAAGCAATGGCGTTCGTCGTTCTGTTTTTCTACAAAGCATTTCAGGAGAGGCATACATCGTAGTCCCACCTCCTAACATAGAGGGATTGACATCGGAGTTCGTGTCATCGTAGACAGAATCATCTGTTCTCGTAACAATCACTGAAAATCCAAAGTCCGCAATTTTGATACAATGATTTTGCTGTATTAATAGATTCGATGGTTTAATGTCTCCGTGGATAATTCCATTTTCATGCAGATATCGAAATCCATTCATGATTTGAACTTGATAATAAAGATCTAAGGTACGTGTTCGTATTTGGTGTTCTTGGTTACTCGAAAACCAAAGAGAACGTTGTTCTTGAAGATAGGACTCTAAACTCATGGGACAGTACTCCATTTGATAACATAAATAAATAGATTGCCCATCGTGTTCCATCATGGAACAAGACGAAGAGGAGGAAGAAGAAGAAGAGAGATTCTCCGAAGACGAAGGAAATGACGAGCTGTCGTTGGTTTGGTTCTTTCCTAACTCTATCCAAGAATGATGATACCGAATGACATGCGGATGGAACAATTGAGATAACAATTTAACTTCTTGGAACGATTGCTTCCAATCGCATTGATGGAGTCGAATTTTTTTAATGGCATACACTTGTTCATCAATCGGATGATAGTATTTATAAACTACACCAAATCCTCCTCGGGATATAAACAGATTCTCCTCTGTTTCGTGAGGAGAAGAAGAATACGATGGTAAATAAGTAATTTTAGGGGATATAATCATGTTTTTTTTTACTTGATTATTGTAGATAAAATTAAACTAATATTCTCCTATTCATTTTTTTTCCACATGCTATAAAGAGTATTGGGGTACGGAACTAGAATACCTTGAAATTGAAAGGTGTCTAGTATATGAGATGGAAGAGAGATACGTTCAGAGGGTGATTGATAAATCCATAAATCTCCTTCATCTCGAAGAATGGAAGAGATTTCATGGAACTGATCTCGTAAACGTGCGGAACGAGCACTCACTTGAACCACGGAAAAGAAGGATCGTTGTCTTGAAGGTGTGATCGGAAATTGGTCAGTATGATAGAAGGAATGAGTAGGATAGCGTATGGTCGCTCTTTCGATACATTCCATCGAAGAATCCAATCCAATGCATTGAAGCTTCTTGGGATATAACTGGAACAATCGATTCGTGGATGAACCTTCTTTACAGTCGAGATCGAGACCATATATGGAGGGTGATGGGTCGTTCGGTACATTAGACATCCGACGAGAAGAGATATGCGGTTGTTGCAACGTCATGGGAGACGGTGATAGAATATAGGTCATCATCATCAGGGATGATGACAAGACTTTCCAGTATAGCATCATAATATTCCTGAAACAAAAATAAAATATCCACTGACATCATTGCGAGACTGAGCATATGAATGTATTATATTTAGGTCGCAAACAAACCGTATGTCTGATTTTCTAGGATAAGAATCAATTTTTTGTCTTTTTCATAAGGAAAAAAATTGATTGTATGACCTCTTCCACCGCTGTGTTAGTGTATATACAAAGGTCAGTCATATATTATTATACACTTACATATGTCATACCTCTTTATAATAGTATGAATAAATCGATATACACGGTTTAAACATAGGATAGTTAGTATTAGTGATAAGTATGACTAACTATCCTATATACATAAGATACTAAAAAAATGATTGCCTGGACTATTTTGTAGCTGTGTTGATTGTAGTTACGAATAGTCCGTCCTGTGATAACATTTTATGTTAAACAATGATCCTTCCATACACTAATTTATGTTTGTCTTTGTTTTTGCAGAAACAATCGCTTTTGAAAATGACTGCAATCCACAATAAGGAGGAATGTGCTATTTGCACCGAACACTTTACCTCTCAACGTCGGAAGAAGGTTGAGTGCGCCAAGTGTCTTCGTCACGCTTGTAGCATCTGCTACAAAACCTATTTCAATGAGTCCATCAATGACCCTCATTGCATGTTTTGCAAACATCCTTGGGACATGGATTTTATGAACAAGATGTTCACTCATCGTTATATGAGAACCGAGTGGAAAGACTCTAGGGCTAATATCTTGTTTGCGAGAGAACAATCCTATCTCCCACAAGCCATGGAAGTCGTCAAGCGCCAAATCGAAGTCGAAGCCCTAGAAAAAGAAAAGGATGATATCTATTATCAAATCCAACAGCTCGAACATCAAATGAATCAACTCAATCGTCGAATTAGGGATATCAAAAACGTATCCAGTTCGGAACGCACGCACGATTCTTCCTTTTCCAATCGAGCATGTATCACCGATGGATGCAAAGGAATCTTGGAAAAACGAACGGGACATTGTATTTTATGCAATCATACAACTTGTTTACGTTGCAATGTCACCCGAGCCAACGATGATCATGAATGTTCTCAAACGGATTTGGATACTTGGAAGATCATTCAACAAGGGTCTAAACCGTGTCCGAACTGTTCCACCATCATCTTCAAAGCAGGAGGATGCGACCAGATGTGGTGTATTCAGTGTCACGTGGCGTTTAGTTGGAAAACGGGTATTGTGGATAATCGACGAATCCATAATCCGCACTATTTCGAGTATCTGAGAGCCAATCCGCATCTTGAAAATCGCGATCCACAAGAAGAATATGATGAGTGCGAACAGATATGGCATCTGCGTAGTTATCCAAGACATGTTCGGAACAATAATCGATTTTCACGGATGTTCGAATTCCTGTCACATCAAGTTAATTATGTGCTACCGAATTATCGAGACAAAATGATAAGAGGAGATCATCTCGATCTGCGAGTTCAGTATTTGAGGAATCGTATCACGGAGTCTGGATTTAAAGATATGTTGGTGCAACGAGAACGAACGGAATACAAAACCCAGAGACTGATAGATATCTTTCAAACGGTGGAGATTATTAGTCGAAATTTGTTGAACGATGTCCGAGGGGCACAGGATACCGATATATTCGAGTTGGAATTTTATAAACTAATTGAGTTTACAAATCAGCAGATTCAAGGAATAAATCGCACTTTCAAGTGCAAGATTAAGTTATTAGAACTACCGCCTGTTATATATCATTAGTCCATATTATTTATACTATGGACAGAACCTTACAATTAAAACCTAACATATTGCATAATAAATAAGCTTTATAATATACCATAAATTTTTTGAAGACTACAAAAAAACGTTTTCTCTGTAGATACAACTAACGATCCTAAGGATAGATACTGACTACATTAAACAGATAAACCATAACTAAGTAAACTCGACCACAGTGATACATTGCTATTCATTATTTCCTGTAGCATAATCTTTCGATCTGTTTGTTTTATACTAATTCATATAATATGTTGTACTTTAACATATTATATTTCATGATAATTCTCCTCCATCAGCAAACTATATACAAGTGAAAAGTAGTTGTCGATCTTTTTAACATGTCTATAAACACATAGGATTCGAAATTAGAATTATAAACTAACACGAAGAGTTAGAAAAACAACGTGATGCGTAACATCCAGGATGTCTTTGAAAGTACAAGGTCTCATCTAAATAATTGTTTTTAAAAATAATAGACAACTTTTGTATCTGTTCCCGTAACATGGAATGGTTTGGTATAGGCAGATTTGCATGTTTACAAATCAGTCGATAGATAAAATCTTCAATATTAAGATAATTAAGGGATATCAGTAACGATTTATTAATATGTAAATGAGAGGTTATAAATTCATAAAGAGAAATGATATGTAAGGACGGATTCAAACTATATTGTTCAATTTGTTCTTTAAATAAAGAAAATAGCTGATTTCGATGTAAAGCATCGACATAGGATTGTATTGTTTCTTCCATAAGGGAACTTATGCACGTGTTTTACTATCTTTTCATAAAACCCGTCACAGTGTTTAAATTATTATAATTTTTTTTTGAATGAAAGATAGGTCTCTTACGTGGTAGGAATGGTAAATAATAACAAATAAGCGATGGAAGCAGACTGTATAAATTGTTCCTGATTAATCTCTCTAATTTTATCATCATCGCAGATAAAAAATCGAGATTGTATCCTTATCACCGAAATATAATGACCATATTGTTGAACACCGTGATGAATCACAGCCCCTGTTAGTTGATAGTGTTGTTGAAAGTGGAAAGGTATCGTCATGGGCTTGTCGATCTTGCGTCCATATTGATCAAAACGATTCAACATAATGAAGAAATAAGGAGGTAACTCTAAGATTTGAATCGATTTTTCGGCTCGTACTTTGTTATGAAATAGTTCACTTTCCCATTGATCCATGATCTCCGGAGATTCAAAGATACGAAGCGAGGTGTCTAATGATTCGGAGTACGGTAACATTAAAAATAATTCTTCGAAACGAATGGTTTTCACCTCGGGTTGAGATAAATTTTTTATAATGGTTTGATATTTAAAATGGAAAAACGTCTCGCATAAACGATACGATGGATTTTCGGTTTTGATTTCTTTATCCAGTAAATCCAAGAACACCATCATAAATTCATGAGCGTCGTATTGATGATGGGTGTTGAACATATTTTGACGGTGCAACATCTGTTTAATATCCACGGGCACAATACACGAGGTGGAGGATTCTTTATATTTTCGAAGAAATGTTTGGAAGGATCGTATGGATTCGGAACGATAATTGGAACGAAGGATGAATTCGACAAATAAAGGACATTGAAATAACAATTGTAAAATGGAATTCATATAACAAGTATTTCCTAAATTTTCGAGTCCGCGAATCATTGATTTTTTTTTATTTATGAATGGATTATTTATTCGTTTCTAAAAAAATGATTTATAGTATTTATATCATTTTAAAAATGTAAATCGAATCAAATGACGACTTCCTCCTTATTATGCATACGTCATTCTCATGCACGAGACGAACGGATTCAATTCCGAGAAGCGGACCATCAATATATAGTCGACGGAGATGACCATCGTTATATATCAGTGACGACTCTCATCAAATCCTTTTTTCCCACCTTTGACGCAGATCGAATCATCGATCATTGGATGAATCATCCTCATAAAATTCCTGAAAAATACGCTGGAAAAACAAAAGAAGAAATTAAACAAGAATGGGCTGAAAAGGGTCAGCATAGTGCATCGCTTGGCACTTTATTACATGCGACAATTGAGAACTTTTATAATGAAGTCGAACAGACTATCCACGAGGATATCAAGACGGAATTTGAGTTTTTTATGGATTTTCACAAAACGCTTCCTGAACATTGGATTCCGTATCGAACAGAATGGTACGTGTTCGACGAGGATTATGAAGTAGCAGGTAGTATCGACATGATTTATAAGGATTCATTGACGCAAACCTACCATATTTACGATTGGAAGCGAACCATTGAATTAAAAAAGCAAAATATATTCCAGCGCGGATTCTATCCATGTCAAGATATGGAGGATGTCAATAAGAATCATTATTCCCTTCAATTGAATATGTACAAGTATATTTTAGAAAAGAAATATGGTATATGTATCGAATCCATGAACCTCATTTGTTTACATCCACAGAACTTGTCGTTTCATGTTGAAACGGTCAGCGATATCCAATCAAAGATCAAAATAATGTTGGAGCATTATCATTTGAAGCAACAAAAGCAAGAAGAAGATGTTTAAACATATATTTATAAACGAACATAAAAAATAAAATTGGTTTAAATGGAATGAATCAATAAAAAGAAAACTCATGAGATCCATTTTCTTTTCTTTTTTCTTTATGATTCCATGTAGTAGTTATCCACACTTGGATGTCGGATACTCGTCATCCTCCTTCACGATGACGACGTCAGCGACACCTTTGAAGGATTTAATCGATTGTTTTGCGAATTATATGCCGAATGCGTCTCTTCGTCCGGATAATAGCCGTGCTGACCCTGCTTTATGCGACTGGGTGGATATCGTGTACTGTCGAACCGATTCGGGGCATGATGATCATTTCTGTCATTTCACAGGAACGAATCATTTAGAATTAGACGAGTCTGCTACCCCCGACTGTTATTTTAATTGTCAGATGGAAACTTGCAATGCATGGGATGTAGCACATGACGAGCATCAGCAAGAATGTATCCTTCAAATGAGTATATAGACATATATATATATGTATTGTAGTGTTTCATGTCCATTTATTCACAAGCACGTTGACAACATCTTCCCGCTGTTCGCCGCATCATCGTAGCGAGATAACTGATATAAACGCACATCTTTACAAAACCGGTTTAAAGATCAGCGGACGCCACCATCATATTATTTAATTCTGTAATTTTATCGTTTAGTTCGGTTATTGTCTGATCTCGTTGTCGTAGTTGTCGTCGTAGTTGTTGTCCTTGTGCTTGTACTGGTGCTGATGCTTGTCCTTGGTCTGGTACTTGTCGTCGTCGTTGTTGTTTTTTTTGTAGTTCAGCTATCGTAACCATATTAAGGGCTTCTTTAATGTCTTTTTTACGTAATTCAGCCTCTAGGGCTAAAATCTGTCCGTCTTTTTCTTCTTTTAGAGTTGCAAGTTCTTGTTCTTTTTGTACTTGTAGTTCTTCTATTCGTTCTTGTGCTGCTAGTCTTTGTTGTTGTGCATGTTCTTGTGCTTGTGCTTGTGCTTGTTGTAGTTCTGTTGTTAGTGTTTGTACTTGTGCTTGTAGTTCTGCTATTTGTGCTTCTAGTTTTTGTACTCGTTCTCGTGTTTGTTCTTGTTCTTGTGCTTGTGCTTGTGCTTGTCCTCGTGCTTCTCTTTGTGCTGTTGCTACTTTTTCTCGTTGTTCTTGTTCTGGTTGTTCTTGTTCTTGTGCTGGTGTTTTTACTTGTGCTACTAGTCTTTGTCGGTGTGCTTGTGCTTGTGCTGCTAGTCTTTGTCGTTTTGCTTGTGCTTGTACTTGTGCTCGTTCTAGTGCTTGTACTTGTGCTTGTAGGTCCGTTATTGTTGCTGATGCATCTTGACTTTGTCCTTGTGCTTGCGCTCGTTCTAGTGCTTCTCTTTGTGCTGCTGCATCTTGACTTTGTCCTTGTGCTTGTGCTCGTTCTAGTGCTTGTACTTGTGCTTTTAGTCTTTTTATATATTGTTGTGCTTGTGCTAGTTCTTGTGATTGTGCTTGTGCTAGTTCTTGTGCTCGTTCTAGTGCTTCTCTTTGTGCTGCTGCATCTTGACTTTGTCCTTGTGCTTGTGCTCGTTCTAGTGCTTCTCTTTGTGCTGCTGCATCTTGACTTTGTCCTTGTGCTTGTGCTCGTTCTAGTGCTTGTACTTGTGCTTTTAGTCTTTTTATATATTGTTGTGCTTGTGCTAGTTCTTGTGATTGTGCTTGTGCTAGTTCTTGTGCTCGTTCTAGTGCTTCTCTTTGTGCTGTTGCTACTTTTTCTCGTTGTTCTTGTGCTGCTAGTCTTTGTAGTTGATCTACTGATGGAGTATTGACTTGTCCAGCGCTCGTCGAACTCGTGATTATTTTATATTTATTTTCTAAATCAGTACAAGTTTTCATAAGATCTGTAATACGTCGACTCAATTCGGCGATTCTGACATGTGAGCAAGTACGTGTAGCACCATTATTCATCGGAACATTCAGTTTAGCTATCTCGGAATGCAATTTACCGGAATCTTTTTTTATGGATTCAATTGCAGACATAATCCTCCTCAACTCGTTGGATTGTGATAATGACGGTTTCGATCGTGACATTTTATTTTATTTTTAGATAATATAAAATAAAATTTTTATTATATCATAAAAATTGATTTTTACTTGCCATTTTTACTTCTCTCCATCATAAATCATACATTTTTATCGTTTTTTTCCAAATGAAATCGCGAAAATTAGAAACATTCCTTTTTTTTCTATCCAAACAACTTGAACTTCCCTATCAAACACTCTTCAATTACTGGGAACAATCACTCCTTTATGATGTCAAATATAATTATAGACAATATAAAAAGGAACATGAAGGACATCTCCATCCACAAATCCGAGAACAATGGACGTGCATGACTTCTATCGAGAAGTCGGCATACGGCGCGCTTCAACTCAAACAGAAATCTTCTAATCCATATGTTCTCTATTTAAAAAAAAATTATCCATTGTTGAAACAACAGTACCCCACATTGCGTTCAGTCGAAGTACTACGTCTATTATCTCAACATTGGAAAGAAGAGAAACAAAGAGACACATCCACTCCTTCGGATGAAAAAAATGCAACAGAAGAAGAAGAAGAAACAAAAGAAGATTCACAATCGCAAATGGTATCCGAAATGGACGATCCTCTTCTCAATACCACCACCGTCTCCATGACGACGACGTTTACGGCTACCACAAATTCTGACGAACCAAATGAAAGCACGGAATCTCGTTCTTCTCCTAATGAATACATAAAAGAACAAGAGGAAGAAGAAGAAGAAGAGGAAGAAGAAGAGGAAATACCGATGTCCGAAGAAGAACGTAAATATTATTATAATGAACAATCTATCTATGTATTATACCCAGGAGAAGTGATTACCCGAGAAGAGGAAACTCGACGAGTTCGAGAGGTGCAGTTGTATTTCTCGCTTTCCAACGAATCATCATCGTCTTCTTCCTCCTCGCATATACATCGTTCTCGTCGTTCCGCATTGACGTTCTCGATAGATCAGATTCGTCAATTCGATCCTTACTTTCCTAAAGAAGAAAGAGATTCTTTGATACACACCATTCAGACATTACCGTTGGACTACATGACGGAAATCGTTCATAGAGAAATCCCGTGCAAACCAAAACGAGGTGTAACAATAGAGGAACTCTATTATATTCTTCAACGAAACCATTATGTGCAAACGAACTTCGATCTTTTACGACACCGAATGCCCAAGCGATTATTGAAAATCGATTCGACAATCGAAGAACGGTTAGAACAAACGCGAGAACAATTACTTCAACAAGAATATTGGCATGTCTACAGGCTCTATCGGAAATATCTGGAGAAAGAACCGAGATCGAGTATGATGATACCTGAAATGGTGCATAAAATTGTTTGTTATTATACTCAACAATGCCAGACGGAGCATGTACAACGGATCATGGGTATTTATAATGACCCCCGAGAGGAATGGGGAGAATGGGGGAGTTAATGAATCGCTTTTCTTTTTGTTTGTCCAGTTACAACGCACGTACGTATTATGCACACACACATGTAAAACAAAATGTTAATGGTAAAAATCCTGATAACGCCCCATAAATTCTAAACTAGCTTTCTTCTTGACTTGATGAAAATCATTCTCAAGGATGGAAGAATTGGTATTGGACTCCGATGTCATTCGATGAAAGACGGGGACTGAGTTTCCAAGAGGATGGAAAGACCCCATTTGTAACTCATGATTGGTTTTGGAAAGAGCGTTACGGGATTGGACCTCCTGATAAAATTGATGTCCGAAGGCATCTTTATTCGTAATGGTTTGTGTGTTTTCAATCAGCGTCATTTTTCGAGGATTGTCCGCTTTTGCGCCTAAGAAACCCGTTTTTTCCATATATTGGACATTAGTCGTTGCATCCGTCGTCAGTGGTTGTTCATGAACATGTTGTACTCGTGTATTATCGTAAATCATCTTATCCAATCCTATTTTACGGTCTGTCGAACCTCCCTGTGATTGGACCGGGACTGGGAGTGTCGATTTCATTCGAAACGTGGAAGTTGAATCGGCTCGACAAGCATGTTCGTTTGGAAGAAACGTAAGAGACGTATCGAATCGTACATCTTCTATTTTTTTAACCAATGTTTTTTCCATGCATTCTGGGGAAACATAGGTTTGCAGTTGAGTATAGGTAGGATTCGTTGCTTGGTTTTCAGCCGTCAACACTTCTTTCATGTTTCGTTCCAAAATAGGTGGTATGGACATGTTATTCTTACATTGAGAATAAGAGGATAAAGGTGTAATGGTCTCACCTCTGTCACGCACGGCGTCTTGTACATAGCTTGGGGATACAAAAGCTGGCGAGGATGTCGAAGGTTGATGATATGGGTGGATAGGCGTGGTCATTGAACCAATGGTTGGATTTTCTTTCAATGGGCGTTCTAGGATGATTTT
>Ga0194117_10006065_pt1 | contig 10736 bp, 9 predicted proteins | sample TA2MahsurfametaG_FD_160579 | JGI IMG/M metagenome (GOLD analysis project Ga0194117, IMG submission 160579) | Freshwater microbial communities from Lake Tanganyika, Tanzania - TA2015009 Mahale N1 surface | ecosystem: Environmental > Aquatic > Freshwater > Lake | place: Tanzania: Lake Tanganyika...
AGGGACCTTTCATTGTGATTAATTTTACAAATTTGAGATCAATTAAGAAGATATTATACTCTTCTACGATCTGTGTGTTTTGATATCTCCATTAAAAATATAGATAGCAAAGATAATCAATTAAATAGTGAAGAATATATTCATCATTTCTTTTATCTTCTTTCCAACTTCTACCTCTCCTCTCTTGACTACTTGATCCACTTGAACAATGGCACAAACACACAACGTTGAATAAAAACTAGTAGTAAGCCAACTCCTAGACCTAAAAACAACATAAATTGATTGAAACTTTCACTCTTCAAGAAAGTCAGATTGAACATCGAAAATCGTGAAGGTGGCCAAATCACAATCATAGTTGTGTAGGCTAAAGAGAATAAGAAGAAAGTCATGAAAGGCCAGTAAGTATAGAATTCCTTTTTCCAAGGCTTAGTTATAGTAAAGCCAATGATACTTGCTAGGAAGAAGAAGTTACAGACAAGAAAAGTCATATTGTTTTCTGCTGACTCTTTCATAAAATCACCCTTGCCTTTACTGACATAAGTTTTATAGTTGTAGTCCTCACCTCCTATGCTGTAGTAGTTGAGACTGTCAGCAAAAGGACCTCCCGCAGCAACTACTGTCAAGATTTGTGCAACAGTTTGCACAATATGGAAGAATAGTAACTGAACAATGTTTGGAAAAGAGAACAAAGAAGCAGGTGGTTTTTCTTTGCACAACTAATCAGCAGTATCGATATTTCCTAAAATAAACACAAAGAAAGCATTCAAAAAGAGATCTTGATAAACAAACTGCATATCTGCGGGATAAGAAAAGAAAAACTGATCGATGATACTCTCAGAATATTGAGTGAGAGCGTAGCAAGCGATGATGTTAAACAGAGAAAAGTTAGTAGCTAATCCAGCTCGACTTTACTTGATAAGCTAAACCATAGAACCGATATGTCTCTTCTTTGCAGTAAAAGCTGCTGCAATGGAAGCCTATGTATCAGACAATGACAAACCAAGATTTGCTTTGTTGAGGGCTGCACAATCATTTGCTCCGTCACCGCAAAAGCCCACTACTCTACCTAAACTTTGATACATAGCGACAACATTGGATTTATCATATGGTTTTGTTCTTGAAAATATTTGTGTTGCTTGTAGTAAATCTTTGAGGTAAGGATGCAACTCTATCTTTTTCTCAGTATCAATTTATCCAAATAATTTATGGAAAGCAGAGCCAGTCAAACATATATTGTAGTTGTTAACTTATGCCTTTTATAGTAGCTTATCAGCATAAGTGAGCTCTTAACTTTATTTCTCATGAGTCGACTTGCTCTATCTGTGGAAAGGCTAGCGACTAAAATTGACTTCTTGCAAGTCCTTCACTGCATAAATGAACTACTCCTCTACAAATTTCTGGCTAGAGAAGTTAATAATTAGTGTTTTACTATGAGGATCCAAAATACCAGATTGATAGCCTATGTTCGACCCTGTGATAGGATTGTCACCAGTTATCATTATAGGATTGATGTCGACTCTTCGTAATTGCTCAATTGCACCTCTTGTTTATGGTTTTAAACCATTTTCAAAGATCTCGAAACCATTGAATTCAACATTTGCTTAAAGTTGAGTTCTATCTTGAGACCTCCAATCCCCATTCAACTGTTTGCTTGCTATAGCTAAAATTCTAAAGCCAGATGAGGCAAACTATCTCAGCTTTGAGTTATAGTTTTTAGGTACTGATGCTGGAGACATAATTGAAAGCATAATTTAAGGGGAACCTTTGGCAAATAAATAAGTGTTGTTTTAATTGACTCTACAAACTACACTCATTCTTTGGAGAGTAGAATCAAAATCAAATCTTTGAAAAACTTATCCTTTAAAGTATCGACTCTCAAAGAGGAAGAGAATCTGAGGATTATGAGTTTAACTTTTGATTTCGGATTCACTAAACTTAAGAAGTTCGATTTCCATAGGATCACCAATTAGTTGGTTTGTCTCTTCTAGTTTGACTACAGTATGATTAGAAGCCATATTAATGAGGCCCATGATCATTAGAGGTGAGATGGTCACATCTTTTTTGTAGTGAGCGATCTAAATTGGGTCGGAGAATCCTTAATGGTTTGATAAGATAAGAGATTTGAAGTCCATCGAGTCATGGGTCAGAGTTCCAGTCTTGTCAAAGCACATGGTATCTAAGAGACCTCCTTCTATGATTTGATTAGGAGAAATAGTAAAGATATCTTTGTTTTTCAACTTTTTGATGGCATAGATTATACCGATAGTCATACTGATGGGTAAGGTAGGTGGAACTGTTATAGTAATCAAGTCAAGTCCTCTCCTGATCAAGGTCCAAACCTCAATAAACTTATGAAGTCTGATAGTTAATACTGCATAGGAAATTACTGTCAAAAAGAACAAAAAGAATAGGAACTTGGTTGATTCTTTCTGGAATGTGTTTTATAGTTGATTGGGATAAAGTATTTTACGTATTAGTTGCCCTTTGAGAGTTGTAAAGTTGGTCTTTGTCACACAAACTGGCAGACCATACTGTAATCTATATTTCTCCCACACTTGCAGTCTTTTTTTCGAGTTAATTTGAACAATAGTGGTTCCTTCGTATAGTATACTATTTTTATCGAAATCTCCTTGCTTTTTGACTAATTGACCGACTGATTCTGCTTTCTTGACAACAGGCACTGATTCTCCAGTGAGAACACATTCATTGATAAGCATTTCTCCTTCCAATAAAACTCCTTAAAAGGGCAATCTGATAGTTTTGTTGAACAGTACAATATCACCAGGTACAACTTCAAGAGAAGAGACTTCTTAAACTTCACCATTTCGGAGGACATGGAGTTTAACTTAGTAGTATGACATCTCGTGAATTTGTGAGTTTACTCTGAGCATTTCTATGATTGTAAGAGTGATTCCGATAATCGCACTCACTCCAATTACCACACAAAAGTAATAATACTCTATTTGTATCTGAAGTGCTAAGTTGAACATCAAAAAGATGTATAGAGGTCTAAATATCTCTCCAACAAAAATCTGCAAAGCTGTAGGTTGTTAGATCACCATAGCACCAGGACCGAACGAATTACAAAGTTTAGCCACTTGTTCTGTTGACCATCCTTTTTCTTATCCTCGCATGGCCAAAGCTATTCTCAATCTTTCACGATACCTAAGTACTCGGACTGCATCATCTTCAACAAGGTATTTCAAATATCGATTAACAAAATAAAAGTATTTCCTCTCTTACTCACCATCGAAGAAAGTATCGGATAGTTTAGGTAAAATTGAGATTTGATGATCATAGTTTTATATGAGAAAATGGGTAGCGTCTTGTAGTGTAGCGTATGAATAAAAGAACATTTTTTCGAGAGAAGGCCACCTATCTCATTACATAATTACCAGTAAATCAACAAAAAAGGAATACCTAGAGTTATAACTGACAAAATTATGGTGAGTGTTTTTTTGAGAGAATTGGTGGCAAGTGTTTGTACTGCCAGTATCGAACACTCTCCTTCGATTTCGTGGTGTACATAATTGAGGTCGTAAGCCGTAAATGCTGAATTGTTAATGAGTTACGAAGAGTGCGTTTGGTGCTATCTATAGTCAACATCAATAATTTAAGTGTAATCATACTAGAGTGCCCATTGAGTTATAAAGAAATCAGTATATGAAAGCATTGTAAATGTATTTTTCCAGACGATGGTAGATGTCTTCTTTTGTTGAGATGGACTATGGATTGCATGAATTTTCTCAATCATTAGTTCTCATTTTTAAAAATCAATATGATCAAAGAAACATTTGAATTTTACAAATGTAACCATTGGGATGAGTTTTTCATTTGATCCTTTCATAATTTAGTTTGGCAGCGATTCCATAGCTCTTACAAATACGTATGTCTGTATATTTAGAGATATTTGTGATTTGAAGGCAGTCTTCTCTTTTAGATATATTTATTGATGAACCCATATCTTCTAATTATTGTACTTATCCATTATTATGAACTAAAATGATCTTAGATTTTTAAGTTGTATTTATATTCTGTACATTATAGAATTGATAGAACATTATAACACATATAGAACATGAAAGAACAAGCAGAAATTGATCGGCTCAACTACGCCAATGCCAAACACCACAAAGAACTACTTCATCAAGCCATTGATGACTCGCTCATTCAACAAATATAACTTAGTGCATCTCCCTCACTTAACTACCAAAATGCCTTTAAATCACTCTACCAAGATGAACTTCAACAGAAACTAAAAGAAAAACAAAGCACTATTGCCAATCCACTCTAAACGAATGAAAATGTGTCAAATTATCCCAAAAATAGTTTCACCTATAACAATAATCCAAGATCATTTGTAGATTTCGAGGAATAAAAAAAAAAGAGAAACGAAACATTGCTACAGAAACAACTCAACTAAGGACACTCTTTCTTCAAGGCTCAAGACTAGTACCTCCAGCGTAAAAATTAAGAACGATAAGTTACCAGAAGAATGCTGCAACAGCAAATGATCATGAAGCAAAATCAGAAGCTTTGGGCGAACTAACTCTACAACAAAGAAGTAGAGTAAGTAAAGGAGAATAATAAAAAAATAATGCTAATGGACCTTGTAGCCAAATAGAAAGAGAAACAAGCAAAGTATAATTTGGGCGAGGACATTAAGAGACAGATGGAGGACGAGCGTGCAAGAAAACAGCATAAATCGTTGTATCAAATGAACATCATCAGCCGACATAATCCCATCACAAATCCAATCGAATATCATATTGAAAACCCCTACTTTCTTCAGAAAATGAGAAACAATTACTGCCCTTAGCATCTGCGTTGATAGAGTGATGATATAGATCTATAGATAGTAGAGATACTTATTGATTGGCTAAAGTTTATATAACTAATAGAATAATAATCATGTAAGATGAGTACGAAATGTATAAGATAGTGGTGATCGGCAGTTCGGGCACTGGAAAAACTAATATTTCCACACGCTTTATAAGAGATTATTTCCGGTAAACCTGTTAGACCACCCTCGGCGTTGAGTTTCTAACAAAAATAGTTGAAGTTAACAATAAAAGAGTCAAAATATCTCTATGGGACACTGCTGGTCAGGAGAGGTTTAAAGCTCTAAGCAAAGTATACTACAAAGGTGCATCAGGAGTAATTGTTGTCTATGACATAACCGATGCCAAATCGTACCTTGAACTGGAATCTTGGATGCGGCTTGTTAGTAATTTTGAGCTAAATAGGATTAGAATCTTAACATTTAGGACATAATCATGATGGTTGCGGGCAACAAAGTTGACCTTTAAGACTAAAGAGCAGTACCAGCCAAAAGACCCTTACAAGAGTTCAAAGAAGCCTTTGACATAGATTGCTATGAAGTTTCAGCGAAAACTGGCGAGAACATCAATAAAATGTTCAACGACATGATCGCAAGTAACTGTACTTCAACATAGAAATCATCGAAAAAGCAAATGACAATATCAAAGGTACTCTATGCAGAGGTACAGCTGAGTACGAATCTGAACGCGGCACTTATATACGATCTTAAATGAGAGCCGATAATGCCCAACCCAACCGTGTTATTTATAACTCTTCGATAATTTTTGAGTAATAGGAGGAATTGAAGAGTGTGGCTCCTGAGTGGCAGCAGTAGAAACAAAAAGGGGCGGCAGCAAACAGGATATCTTTGAACGTGAGTGACCACAAACAAAAGATATAGGAGAACAAATATAATAAAAAAAAGAAATGTTGTTGATATTCATATATTCAAAACTTATGTCTATTATACACTGCATGTTTCATTTTAATTTCTGCATAGCGAACATGTTATAGAAGTATCTCGCAAAAAAAATAGAGCCCCATAAACAGAATATTATTTTGAGTGATCTGCTAACAAAAGCAAAAGTGAAATTAGGGCCTGCGTGTTCGAGTAGAATCGATGCAGGCAATGTGCATTTGGTTTGCAACTAGTTTCTCGATATCGCATCCAAATTGCTTGTCTAAAAGAACTATTGCTCAATTCGAGAGATACTAAATATAGTAAACAGTCTGCTTTTGCAGATCCACGACGATGAAATCTACGAGCTCTACATAATCAAAATAAGATAGTTTTTATTATCACTCGCTATCGCCAAACTGGATAAATCTGAGTACCAAAATAAACAAAAGAAGATCATATTTTTCTTGCTGAAAATATAGAACAGCTAGTTTTACGCTCTCCTTCAGGAAGATTTTTATAGCAGTCTTTAGTTAGTTTACATAGAAGCTTGCAAAATGCAGCTTGCCTTTTCTAACCCCGCAGCTGCACTCAAATCGTTAAAATCAGCATTCTAAGCCTTAAAAAAACAGATAAGCATCCTCACAGACTACGCTAACTTGAGCTGTAGTTAGAAACTTAACAATTTATTATAAAGGAAGAGGAAAACACTGGAACTAGTATTCTATTTAGATTATGGGACCAATGTCTCCAACTCCCCCGTAATTTCAGATAAAGTCACATAGTAACTAATACCAAAATATTAACATTTGTTCAATAAAATAGTTCTTTATTTTGAACCCAAGTAACTCATCTCGCAGGCTATCAAAAATTTAGAAGATCCCCAAGGATAAGACCCAAAAGAGTAGGAATTTGTAGACTAAAAATAGCTTATTTAAAGGAACTCAATTGTATCTAACAGCTCATCTCAAGAATCTTCATCTAAAGGGCTATAGCCATACATTCATAGTGTTTTGAACTCAGTTAATTTCATAGAACAAATAGATCCGAGTAAAAAAAATAAGTCAAGTATAGAGGTGCCTAGTAGTCTAAAAGTGGGCCTATCGGACAAGAATTTGAAAATATCTCTCAAAGTTCAATCAAATCCAGTCATTCATGAAGATTAAGATCTTCCAAAATAAAAATCAAATTTTTCAAATCAGCTCTAAGATGTACTCAACAGCAACGTAAATGGATAGTCTACATTTTTAAAAGAGATAGTAAATATGGTGGCAGATGAAAAGAATTCTCAGTCAAAGAAGAAATCAGTAAAACAGTACAGAACTCGCACGTTCAGTATGGTGGCTCGTGCGTAAACAAAGGAAAAGTAGAGAATAAAGAATCTGAAGGTAGAGTGGAACGAAATGTAGAAAATAAGAGGATCTAAAGGATAGATGATGAAAAATGGTATCATTTTAATCTGATAATACTTCATATTTAAAAATATTTAGTTTTTCGTTAATCATTTTGAACCCTTTGATTTTGATCTAATAATCTTAGGAGCTGTTTTAATTTCTGGATTTGGATTTATCTGGATACTGAACATGTTAAAAGTGGTTGGTATGGATTTGCTTTAGTCTTTATTTTTCGTCTCCAGCTCTTCTTCCTTTTTTTGTGCCTAAAATGACTTAACAGCTGTTTTTTCTTTAGAGCATTGTATTTCTTCGCATGTTTCTGACATATTTTCATCACATTTTTTGGTAAACTCTGATTTTTTATTATTGCTTGGAATGATCTCTGTCTCGTCTTCGTCTTTTTCATAATAGACTATAATTTTTCTTTGAGGTGGAATCTTCTTTCTGTAAGTGCTTCTCTGCATGTTTAGTTCTATATTTTGGTATAGATTGGGATAGATTATCTGTAATTCTAGATGTTTCATTTTTTAATCAAAGCCCAGTTTAAAGTACTCGAGACGATATGTCAGAGCTAATATTTTTCTGATAGTAAATTTCGCGATATCTTCTTCCTTTATAAGGTAAGGTTCAAGCATAAGAATCGTATTTTTTGCTAATTTTTCAGTGAGTTGATCGATACTGATCAGCTGTACATATTTTTTTATTTCGGCTAATTCAGATTTCAAAGCTAACCCGTTTTGCCTGAACCTGTAAAGTATTGTAATGGGTTACTGATATGCTTATACCACAAATGAGATATATCCTTTTATCCAAGATAAATGTCTTTAAAATATATGGTACAAATCTTTCTCACTGATTTCTTTTAAGTCCAAACCGCTTAGCTAAGGAAGTAAAACTGCTTTCGATGTAGTTAAATGTGCTATTTTTGATGAATTTGTGAAAACGAGCTCCTGTAGTTGTTTAAATTATTAGACGTGAGTAGTTGGTTTTTGAGATTTGACATTGTACCTTTGGTCAATGTAAGTTGAGCTGAAAGTGTTATAAAAGTAAGGAATCCATTTTTAAACTCTGTTCAAACCTTTTCGAACAATCACAATCACATATTTGCAATCATGAAATAACCATGTAAGAGTATATTCGATTATGGATCGATAAAAGGATTTAGTTAGGAATGCAAAAAAATAGCTCAAAATCAAGTCTGCCCATAAAGATAGAGGCTCACTTCTGCATTTTTTGTAATAATAACCTTAAATGATATAAGAAAATAATTTGGTAATTTTCAATGTCAAACACTCTAATATTGAACACAAAGAAACCTAGTCTGCAGGTTTCTCTCCTAATAACACTGTACCCATCTACTCTATCACCAACATGACTGCCTCTTTCTAGGCAAGCAGGCCCAAACAAAATAAAGATAAAGAAAAAGACAATCTGGATGCTTACTTTGCTAGGGGCATGTTGTTGGGTAAATTCTACGAGAAGGAAGGCAATATAAAAGCTGATGTGATATTCGTTGGTAGTTTCAAAGGGTCTATTGAGTATCAACCTGAAGAAGGGGTTTTATATTTTGAAGGTAACATTACAAAGTTGATTATTTTTCATGGGAATTAAAACACCTAGCAAGTTGATAAGACAGTATAATAACTAGCCAATGAAGAAACATCTTTCCGAGGATTTTTCAAAGGTAACCTTTACAGATGGGCAGATGCTAAACAAATCATACAAGATCTAGATTATACCAATCATGGAATCCGCGAAATAGCAAACAAGTTGGAGAAAATTAGAAATATAAAGCTTCCATAATACACTCCAACTCTCTATAGAATGAATAATAATTTCAATTTCGAAAAAGATGAAAAAAAGAAGAAAGACTTGGCCTATTATGTGCCTTCAGTAATGAAATTTGAGGTGCAGGATCTGCGGGAGATAAACTTATAGAAGTCAATGGCAGTTGTGAGTGGTTATTTGCATCTATAGTTCAAGTACAATGAGGATATTCTAAAGATGATGTTATTGACACACAAATTAAAGCGAAAAGCTAAAAAAGACTATGATTCGTATCTCAATCTAGTGATACAATTCAACAGAGATTTCAGTCTGAATATGCCTTTAGAGTAAGTGCTCTAAGAGATTGCAAGTAAATATGAAGAAGGCGATGAAACTAATAATAAAAGCAATAATAAAGAAGATGATGAGGGTGATAGTGAAGATGATGATGATTCTGAGAATTCTTCTAGCTCAGAGTGGAGTATACAAGATAAGACTTGGGATATGCAGTATTAAATAGATTAAACAAGACAGATCATAAAGTTCCAAATATGGAAAATGTTTAATTCAGAAATCGATTATTCTTATGGTTCCTTTTTTGCTCCTTTCAGCTTGAGCGTCCTCAGAATAGTAATTAATGTCAACAATTTTCAAGTAGTTAACTAGCAGGGTGGTAAAGTTAAAATTAATCTCTCTGGCTGTGACATAGTCGATGGTGTTTAGAAATCTAAACATAAATATGATCCGTTCAAGGGAATCAACGATCTGAGTGATGAGTTTTACAACCATAGACTTCATAAAATCAATAGATTAAAGTGCAATGACAGCGGCATCTATATTATCGCAGACAACAGACTGGCAGTCTACCCTCATTTCAAAAATACTCTCATCAACAAAAATACTTCGAATGATGATACTTCCTGGGGTCTAGGTATCTTTGATAAAAAGAGCCTACTTTAACCTCCATAAGTTAAGAGAATATCGGAGAATTATGCACAGTTTGAGAAAAATAGATAAACCAAGAAATACATACCTTTTGCTCTGCAGAAATGGAATTACTTTTCCATTTAAATACCTATTTACAAATATATTGCTATTGAAATGATACAAATTTTTGTTCCTCTCATCCTCCTCTCTATCATCAGTTTATTTATTTTCCAACAGAGTAATGGAATCAGTAATATTTCTGGATTCTCAACTCTGGCTTTTAGAATAGTAAACGTCTGTTCACTTATGATTGCTTATGTGTCTTTGATTCCTACTCTTCGTTAGAACTTGCCTCCAATGCCCACTGTTACTTTGATAGAGATCATCACATACATCTAGACTTTACCGAACTTGTTAGCCCTCGTGAACAGTATGGCCTTCTATGAGATAGATATGACTACTTGGTAATAAACTTACAAATCATTCCATGATAGTATTTTCTTGATCTGCTTCATAATATCTACTCTTAGTTTGCTAACTCTGATGATTGTGTTTATAGTCTACGCTTCGAAGTAATACAATGCAAAAATACCAAAAGTACATTAGTAGGTTGATTATAAGAAAGTGGATTATTATTCACCGCACTATGTGTATTTTATGGAGCAGATGATACAGTGCAGGCATGAGTATAAAATATAAAAAGTAAAATGATAAACAATACATATTCATATATATTAACCATTTTTATTCAACATTTTTTACAAGTGGGTGATCTCTTTCCTCAACTTGGTATTCTATAGAGCTAAAAGGAATTAACGCATCCCAGGTTCTAGCTCAATATTTTACTTAATCCAATCTTCAGAATTGACCCTCTAGAATGAAGGAGAATCCGATTGCAAAGTGCTACAAATATTGTAACCTTTCTTGGC
>Ga0194117_10006068_pt1 | contig 10729 bp, 9 predicted proteins | sample TA2MahsurfametaG_FD_160579 | JGI IMG/M metagenome (GOLD analysis project Ga0194117, IMG submission 160579) | Freshwater microbial communities from Lake Tanganyika, Tanzania - TA2015009 Mahale N1 surface | ecosystem: Environmental > Aquatic > Freshwater > Lake | place: Tanzania: Lake Tanganyika...
GCCCAGCGTTTCGTCTACCTGACCGTGAAGAAGAATTTCTAAGAAAGAACTTTTGCCCAGAGGATGCCAACCGGGCAGGAACGGCCATGACCTCACGTGAATTCCATCCGGCCCGCGATTTGCTTTGGCCGCCGTGTATTTCAACCGCCGCGCTGCTATTGCTCCTGGTCATAGCCGGTCCGGCGTGGCCGGCCGAAGAGCGGACGTTTGACCGCGTGCAGCTCCTCGAGCCCAAGGGCGAGACCTCGGCCGGAGCGAGTCTGGGCGACATCGATCGCGACGGCGATCTCGACCTCGTGCTGGCGAAGGGGCGGCACTGGCCGCTCGACAACCTCGTTCTGCGCAACGACGGCAAGGGCAACTTCACGGCCGAGAAACTGCGCGCGGAAGCCGACCGGACCTACTCGGCCGCGCTGGCGGATCTAAACGGCGACGGGGCCTTGGATCTGGTGGTCAGCAATGACCGCCCGGATCGCAAGGTGATCTACCTGAATGACGGGCGCGGCGGCTTTCGGTCCGCCGGCACCTTCGGTCGGCCCGAATGGTCCACGCGCTACATCACCGTGGCCGATCTCAACGGCGACGCCCGCCCCGAGATCATCGTGGCCAATCGCGCCAGCAACCCGGCCCGTCCGGTGCCGTGCTTTGTGTGCGTGAACGACGGCACGGGCGCGTTTCCGACCGAAATTCCCCTGCCGACCCAGTCCGCGACCATCATCGTCGCGGCGGATTTGGATGGGGACGGGAAAGTCGATCTCTTCGTGCCGCATCGCGATGGCGGACAGAGCCTGATCTTTTGGAACGACGGGAGTGGAAAATTTCCGGCTGCGCCAGTGCCGGTGGGACCCAAAGTCTCCAACGTGCGTGCCGCCGTCGCCGCCGATCTCGAAGGTGATGGGCGTGTCGACTTGGTGGTGGGCGACGCCAACACCGGGATGTTTGTCTTCCGCGGCGAAGGCCGGCGCGCGTTTGCCGAGCCGCTGGCGCTGGGCGAAAAGTCCGGCGCGCCGTATGCGATTGGCGTGATGGACATGAATCGCGACGGCCGGCCGGATCTGGTCGTGGGCCGGCAGCAGGCGCGGGGGACGGTCTTCTTCAACGAGAGCAGCCCGAATAAAGCCCGTTTTACCGAAACCGCTTGGGGCGACGGCCAAGGCGCGGTCTACGGGGTGGTGCTCGGTGACTTGGACGGCGACAGCTGGCCCGACATCGTCGCGGCCCGCTCCGATGCGCCCAACGGCATCTGGTTCAACGGTCCGTCGAGGCAGAAGTGACGAGGCTGCGCCTCGGCCAGAGGGACTAAAGGACCAAGGGACCATCGGAGTTTTACGCCGCGCGTGCTTCCGCTTGGAAAGCAGCTGCGGCTTCAGCCGCATCCGCGCTGGAGGACGGCGGCGCAGAGCAGGAGAGATAACCTAACCTGCATGTGTCCCACCGCGATTGCGACTTCGATTTCCACCGGGTCATTGTCCAAGCGACTCAACACACCCGCTGATCCGCGCCTACAACCTGCGTCAGATTCGAGTGCTGGGTCGCCGGGACCAATACCAGTACCTGCGGACTGTCAGCCCTACTGCCACATCGAGAATGCGCCTCAAGTTGGCCGAGGTCATTGCGCTCGGAAACGGTTCGAAAGCTGAAAAGGCATTCTTCGAGCACGTGGACAACGCCATGAAGGGCTACCTGCGCACCTACGGACTGACCAAGGTCGACGGTCGTAAATCTGAACCGAGTTAAGGTTACGCGAGATCGCTGCTCCGCGACGCCGAAAACCCCTTCTAGAACCGTTCCCTCTGAAAATTCGGTTTCTTCCCAGCTGGAGACCCATTTGCTCAAGAAAATTTTCGCCTCGCCACCGCTCAGCAGTAGCGCCGACCTGCGTGCCAGCCACGAGATGCTCGGCAATGTGGTTTTGCTCCAGCAGCTGCTGAGGAGGGGGGGGTTGACGTCTGTGCTACGCTCCTTCGAAAAATGACTCGCTCGTCGTCACTCCGTAGCTCAGCCCCGCTCTGGATGCGGACCACGGCAGTGGTCGGTTTGGTGCTCGTTTTCGGGCTCACGTGGGCTGCGCAGGACGTTCGACTTCACGACTGGATTCACCGGCACGAGGCCGCGGGGCGGCCGACGCCAGTAGGTCTTGCCCCGTCCGCTTCCGGAGCGCTGGCTCAGGGGTGCACCTCCGGTGGCTGCACTCATCAGCATCCGCCAGCCCAGCCTGGGTCCGGCTCTGATTGCGACGGGGGCTGCGCGGTTGTTCTCTTTTCCGACCACGCAGCTTCGCCCGCGCCGTGGGACGCCGCCCAAACAGTGCACCTGCTGCGCGTCGCCACAATCGTTTCCTCTTGCGAGCAGATGCGCCGAACGCGACCGGCGGAGCGCCCTCCCTCCTGCGGGCCCCCCGACGTCGCCTGACGTCCCCTAAGTGCCAAGCCGGGAACTGCGGTTCTCCGGCCCGCCCTCCGCCCGCCGGCAGCCGGGCCCTCTTCGCAAGTCGCGTTTCGGCCTCGCGTCTTCGCGTCACTTCCCACGGCCGCATCTCCATGCCTTGTTACCGAAACCTTTTCCTTGCGTCCGCGTGCTTCGCCGCTGGCGCCAGTCCTCTGATTCCGCACCTACTCGCTGCCCCGGCTCCGCCGGACAGCCCAGTCCAGCTCGAGCGGGTCGATGTGACCACAACTCCGCTGACCTCACCTCAGTTTACGCTGCAGGAGTCCGCCGGTGGAGCCTCACGGCTCTCCCTGACTTCCCTCGCGACCCCCGCCGCGATCTCCGTTATCGCCTCCGATGTGCTCGCCGCGCGCGGGGACCGGACCCTCGTTGAGGCCGTCACCCGGGCCGCCGGTTTCACTAATTTGGGAGCGCCGGGCAACGGCGGCACCTCTCTCGGCGCGCGGGGCTTCACGGGTCACGGCGCCGTCATGCAACTGCTCGACGGTACTCGCCTCTATGTCGCCTCTGGCACGGTCTCTTTTCCGCTGGAACCCGACCTTCTCGACCGCATCGAAATTCTCCACGGGCCCGCGTCCGTGCTGTACGGTGACGCGGCGACCGGCGGGGCCGTCAACTACGTCGCCAAGCAGCCCGTATCCTCGCGCCTCGCTCGCGCCGGAATCACCATCGGCGCCTTCGAGACCCGTCGCGCCCACCTTGATCTTGGCGGCCCGGCGGGCCCCGCGGTCGACTATCGGCTCGCTCTCAGTCATCGGAGCTCGGATACGGAGCGTGCTCGGAACGCCACCAAGGGCTTGGCCGGGACTGGATCGGTGCGATGGCGGCCCTCCTCGTCCTGGGCGTCCACCCTCAGCTTCGACATCTCGCGTCAGGAGCCCCAGCGTTACTTCGGAACCCCGCTCATCAACGGGCAGCTCGATGGACGCTTGGATCGGGAGAATTTCAACGTTTCTGATAGCCTCATTCGCTACACGGATCGCTGGCTACGGCTCGTAACGAGTTGGACCCCCTCCGCCCGGCTGAATGTGCGGCATTCGCTTCATCACCTCACCGCAGATCGCCGCTGGCGTAATATCGAGAGCTACTCTTGGACCGCCGCCACCGGTCGTCTGGCTCGGACCAGCCCGATCCACATCCTCCACGATCTAGTCCAGACGGGGAGCCGGATCGAGGGCTTGTGGAGATCGGCCGATGGGCGTCGCTCCCTCCTCGCCGGCACCGATTTCAATCGCATCCGTTTTCGTCACACCAACAATGCGCCGTATGCTGGAGGAGACACTGTAGATCCCTTCGCTCTGGTTCCTGGCATCTTCGCCTCCACGTCGCCATTCGGGCCGGGTTTTTCTTCCAAAACCGACCAACACGCCTTTTTTGCTGAGGGCCGGCTTGCCCTCCCCAGCGCGTGGTCGCTCGTGGCGGGGGTCCGACGCGACGAGGTCGATCTCGATCGGGTCGATGCCCGGGCGGCGGCGAATTCGTTCCAGCGCTCCTACCGCTTCAGCAACGGGCGCCTCGGCCTTGTTTGGCAACAGTCCCCTGCCGGAGCTCTCTACGCGCAGGTATCGACCGCAGCCGATCCGGTGGGCGGGTCCCTTATCACCACTGCGGTCACGCAGAGCGCGTTCGATCTCGCTAAAAGCCGCCAATTCGAAGTCGGCTACAAGCGACGCTGGGGACAAAAGGCGGAGACGACGGTGGCCGCTTTCGGTCTCGTGAAGACTAATCTACTCAGCCGGGACCCGCTCAATCCAGCCTTGACCCAGCAGATTGGCGAGCAGTCCTCCCGCGGCCTCGAAGGGACTGCTCTCTGGCGCCCAGTGCCCACCGTCCAAATCAGCGGCAATGCCGCTTGGGTCGACGCTTCCTTTGACCGGTTTCTCGAAGTTGTGGCGGGGCTGCCGGTCGATCGCCGCGGCCTGCGCCCGGTAAACGTGCCACGGGTGACGGCTAACGCTGAGGTCACCTGGACTTTCCTCCCCCGCTGGGAGGCCGCTACCATGATTCGTCACGTCGCCGAGCGCTTCGTCGACAGCGCCAACACTCTGCGCGTTCCTTCCTATACCGTGACCGATCTGCGGCTCCGTTGGCGTTACTCCGACACCACTATGATCACCACTCGGATATTTAACGTCTTGGACGAACGTTACGCCACTACTACCGGAAACGCGGGCCGCCAATGGCTCCTCGGACCCCCGCGCACCCTCGAGATCGGTCTCGATCTGCACCGCTAATCCCGGTATCCCCATGAATTGGAAGCGCCCGCTCCACCTGATCCACCGCTGGCTGGGAATCCTGCTCTGCCTGCTGATGGCGGCTTGGTTCGTCAGCGGCATGGTCATGATGTACGTGCCATTTCCGCAGCTAACGCCCCCGGAACGTCGCGCCGCCCTCCCGGAACTGGCTTGGCCGGAGAACGCGCTGCCGCCGGCCATTGCGCTGGCGGGGCTGCGGGCGAGCGACTTCCGTTTTCGCGGCACACCCACGCGACAAGAGCCAATTGTGGTTCCGGAACCGGGCGCCCTCGCCTCGCTCGACTTCGTCCGCCTAGCCCGGATTCAGGGGCGCCCGGCCTTTGTCGTCCACTCCGGCGCCGCCCAACCCCGGGTAATCTTCGCCGATACAGGCGAGCGGCTCGGGCCCGTCTTAAGCGCTGATGCCGTCGCCGCCGCCGCCACTTTCCGCCCCGGGACGGTGCCTCGTCACTTGGGGGTCTTGCAGTCGGACCAGTGGACCGTCTCCTCCAGTCTCAATCTTCACCGGCCGCTGCATCGGATCGGTCTGGATGATACCTCCGGAACCGAAGTCTATGTCTCCAGCACCACCGGCGAAGTCGTCCGCGACACCCAGCGTCGGGAACGCTGGCTGAACTTGGTCGGAGCGGTCACCCACTGGATCTACCCTCACGTCCTTAGACGTCATCCCGAGGCATGGAGCTGGACGGTCAACATTCTCGCCTTCGCCGGGACGCTCCTTGCTTTGTCTGGCCTGGCGGTGGGCGTCCTGCGGATTCACCGCACGAGTCTGCGCGCCGGCAGCGGAGGGACACAACGCTGGATCCGGCGGCACTGGGTCGTCGGCCTGCTTTTTGGAGGAACCACGCTGACATTCGTCTTCAGCGGCTGGATGTCGATGAACCCCGGCCAGCTCAACCCCCCGGCCGCCCCGTCCGCTTCCGAACGCGCGACGCTCGAAGGGCCCTCCCGCGTTTTGCTCGAATTTCCCCCGGTGCCGCGCCTTCCGGCGGGGACCGTCGAAGCGGAGCTGCATTCGTTCGACGGAGGAGCTTTCATTCTGGCGACGCTTCGGACCGGCGAGCGCCAGGTAGTCCCCTCCGTACCGTCGCTTGCGCTTCCCTCGGAAGCTAGGGTGCGCAAGCTCGCCCCCGCGCTCCTGCCCGACACCCCACCCCCTGCCATTCAGCGCTTACTCGCGTACGACAGCAACTATTACACCCGAAATCCCGAATTCGGACGCCGTCCCCTGCCGGTCTTGCGCGTGGTCTTCGAGGACGCCGCCGGCACATGGTTCCATTTGGACCCCTCCACCGGGGCCGTCGTCGATCGATCGACCCGCGTCAACCGCCTCCACCGTCACCTCTACCACGGTCTCCACTCGCTCGACTGGTGGTGGCTCTGGTCGCGGCGGCCGCTCTGGGACATCTTTGTCCTCGCGCTCTGCATTGGCGGGCTCCTGCTATCTGCCTCCGGTGTCGCTGTCGGCCTGAGGCGGCTCCGCCAATCGGCTGCCAGCTAAAAAGCCGGCGTGGTGTTGGCAGCATCGGACTGGGAGGAGTTTTCGCCGAGCGGTCCGCCATAACCGGCGTCCGCTAATACGCAGTGCGGCGGCAGTCGCAGCTCACAGCCGGTCTGGACGGAGCACCCGTCGGGCCCCCGCACCTTGGTGCAATACCGAATCGGCTGATAGCGCGCCCGCGCAACATGCGGAACATCACAAACGGAGAAAGAGGTTGCGCGCGTTGAGCCAGCGGACTGCGGCCCATGAGGCTAGGCAACCGAGGCCGGTCAGGGTAAGCGCATACCACAGAGGCGAGTCTTTCGGACCGATGCGGGAAAGAAAGCCCATCAGGACCATATGGATCAAATAGGCGGCCAGAGCATTCTTGCCCAAGTCGCTGAAGAGCGTGAGGCGCTGGCCGCGGCGGTCGCAGGCAGCGACAAATCCGGCATAAACTGCGAGAGACAATCCGGCGGAGAAGAGCAGATAGGACACGCTTCCGGCGCGCTGGCTCATCGTCCACAGGTCCGGCCCGTGCCATGGAGGAAAGAACGGTGGCGCGGCCAGTGCGCCTCCTTGGGTTAAGCAGGAAAGGCCATAGCCAGCGATCATGGCTGCCGCGCCGCCGACAAGAAGCAGTCGGATGCCGCCGGTTGCGCCACTGCGCACCACATCAAGGGCAAGCGATCCGAAGATGACGGGGAGCGTCCAAGTCAGGAAGCCCAGTGGCCCGCCATCAATTACATCCCAGCGATGCAGGGTCTCATACCAGCCAGCGTGGGAGAGCCAAAGGTGCAGCGCCCCAGAGCCGAGGGCAAAAGTGATCCGCATCCGGGCGCTGCGGGTGATCACCGGCAGCACCCACAACGTCGTTGCCCCGATGTGGGTGAGCGCTTGGAAAACGTTCGTGAGAAATACATCCCTCAAGAAGTCCTCCGGCGCGGCGCCCGTGAGATTGGCCCAGGTCGCGTACCTCCGGCCCGGATGATACCAGATGACGCCGAGCAGCATGAGACCTAATCCACGCCGCGCTCCCCGGGAGAGGGCCGGCGCGGTGCCGTGGTTCGCCTCTTCTCGAAGCATCACGAGACGCAAGGCCATGCCGACCGCGAAAAAGAAATGCGGCATCACGGTATCGGCAAAGCTGCACCAAGTATGATGATGGCGCAGGATCGCCGGGGTGGCGCGGTAGTTGTCGAGAAAGTTGACCAGAAACATCGCGGCGACCGTGTAACCGCGGAACTGATCGAGCGAGGAGAGGCGGGCCGGCGGTTCCGCCGAAGGTAGCTTTGAAAGAGCCATGCAGAAGAGGTCTTGATCTTATCATTTCACATCCGGCCAAAGGCAAGCCCTCGGCCGGCGGTCGGCCGAGAATTCGCGGCCTCAGCGCCTAACCGCGGGCAGCAAAAACGGGCCGGCCGCCGCCGACCCCTTGACGACTTTGCTAGTATGGAAGCTTCCTCACATGCCCACGCCCGCCGAGCTCCATAAAATCAACCACCTGCTGACACATGTGCTCACAGCGGCGGTTGCGCGGCGCTGGCCGCAGGTGCGGCCTGGCGACTGCGGCGAGACCTGCACCGGATTCTTCGGCGACTTCGGCTTTGGCGACACGCCACCAACGGAGGCGGAAATCGCTCAGATCGAGGCCGACATGCGGAGCATCCTCGTCGAGTGCCGGCATTTTTCGCCCTTGGAGAAATCGCCTGCGCAGGCCAAGGCATTTTTTGCCGACAATCCCTACAAGCTCGCAGTCGTAGAGAACTTGGCAGAGCTGGACGAACGGATCGGCTTCTACCGTTTGGATGAGTTTGAGGATGTGTGCTCCTGCCAGCTCAAGGAACTGAGCGAGCTCAAGGCGATCTCGCCGGATGCGTTTGCGCTCACAGGCGCGACCCCCGCGCTCTGGCGCTCGCGCGGCCGCGAGGTCTGGCTGACGCGCATCCACGGCGTGCAGGCCGCCGCGCTCATCGGCGGCCGGATCAGCATGGCAGAGGACGGCGCATGAGTTTACGCGAGCAGCGACCTAGCGGTGGAGTGCGCCCACCCGTGACCGTGCTCTGCGGTTTCCTCGGCGCTGGCAAAACCACGCTCCTCAACCATCTGCTCGCGCAGGCAAACGGACGACGCTGGGCGGTGGTCGTCAACGACGTCGCCGCCATCAACATCGACGGCGCGGTGGTTCGCGCCGGCGCTGACGCCCGCACGAATCGCGACATTGTGGAGCTAAGCAATGGGTGTGTCTGCTGTTCCAGCAGGGATGAACTCGCTGAGACGATTGCGAAACTCGCCGCGAGCGCGGCCGATAAAGGCTTCGAGCATATCCTCTTGGAGACCACCGGAGTCGCGGAACCGCGGAGCATCGGGAATCTCTTTATCCAGAAAAACCCCTTCGGCCGCAGCTTGGGTGACTTTGCAACGCTGGCGTCGCTCGTGAGCGTGATCGATGCGGCCGACTTTCTCCGCCGCTGGCGCGAGGACCGAGCCCGCGCGACAGGTCGCGAGGTGCTCACGAGCTACGAACGACCGGTGTTCGAGCTCATGATCGAGCAGGCCGAGTGCGCCGATGTGCTGGTGCTCAACAAATCCGATCTCGTCAACGTCGCGGACCTAGACGAGTTGGAGGAGATTGTGCGCGGACTAAACCCTCGCGCCGAGATCGTGCGTTCCGTGCATTCGCAGGTAAAGGCGGATTTCCTGCTGGGACGCGCGCGCTTTGACGCGAAGGAGACCCTGCGAGCGGCCGCGTGGTCGAAGTCCCTTTCGGCTCTGCTGCCAGCAGCCGGCGGCGCGGTGGGCCTGCGCGCCGCGGTGGCGCGCCCGGCCGCGTTTTCACACGCGAGCCCGAGCCACGAAGCGAAGTATGGCATCCGCAGCTTTGTCTTTCAGGCACGCCGGCCGTTCGCGGCGCGGCGATTTTTCGCGCTGATCGAGGGTGGCATGCCGGGGTTGCTGCGCGCGAAAGGTCATTTTTGGACACAGGAGCGGCCGGATGAGATGGGCTTGTTGTCAGTCGCAGGCGGCGCGGCGCGATACGATTTTCTCAGCTACTGGTGGTCGGCGCTGATCGAGAACGGACGAGTGGGGCTGGCGCAGCGGCCCGAATTGGTAGTCGCGCTGTGGCAGGAACCGCATGGCGACCGCCGGCAAGAGTTGGTATTCATTGGGGTGGGGCTCGATGAGGCGGCGATTCGCGCAGGCCTTGAGGCGGCCCTGCTCCCAGAGCGCGAGCTGGCGCCGCAAAGCCGCGAGTTGCGGGAATGATGATTGTCGCTAGCGCAGCTGCGCAGTAGCGAGAGGGCGCCGGAACTGCTTCACCTTTGATGTCAGTCTGAGGCGGTAGTTATGAGGTGGATTTGGCGGTCGTCGGCGGCTCTGGGCGGAGGGGCGGACCAAGTTGGTGGTCCGTCCCGGAGCGTGGAATCTGTAAGGTTTTTCGCGCCGCGAAGTGTCAGGAAGATTCATCCCCACGCGAGCTTTGCGGTCGCTCGAGCTCGTATTCCTTACAGAACTCTTCGGTGACCACGCGCGCCTCCGTCAGGTCCCAAGTTGCTGCCGGCTCAGGTATGCGTCACGGAAGGACGGTGGAGGCTTTCGACGAACCCGTTTTCTCAATGGCTCGCTGGCGTGATGGAGATCGTTTTAATGTTCGGGTCGGCCGGCCATTACAATCGCATCTTCGCGATAAAATCCGGGCCGTCGCGGAGTGGACGAACTGCGGCGCGCTCTAGGCGGCGACGGCACCATTGACCAAGGCGATGAAATCGGCCGAACCGATCCGCCGACCGGGGCGCAGGACATAAACCTCAATCGTGTGTTCGCCGAGCACGCGAGCATCGGTAATGCTCCGCCACGCCCCGTGGTAGCTGCAATTAAGTCCCACGTTCCTGCAGGTCCTTGATGTGTCGCCCGAGCCTGCAGCCCAGTAGACACACCTCGGCGAACGTGGCGCGTGCGCGGCGGTGGCACCGGAAGACCCTCCGCCCGCCGTACGCGCTGCACCTGCTTGCGGCTCACGCATCAGGCCTTGCGGCGCAGTAGCGCCACGATCCGCCGGAGGCCAAAGCGCGGCTCGGCCGCCGAAAGGTCCGGGATGCGCGCCACCGGGAGCAAGCAGTGCTTGGTCTACGGCTGCGCCCGCTCGCGATCGGCGGCCCGCGCCAAAACCAGATAGCGGCAAACCGCCCGCCCAGAGCACAGGCCGCCTGCGAGGGCGAAGCGGCTATCCCTCGTAAATGCTCCGGGCTCACCACTTTGGCGTGGATCGCCTCCCGCAACCGGTTCTTCAGCACCGAGCCGGGGAGAATCCTCTTCAGCTCCCTGTTCTCCCGCTCCAGTTCCTGCAGCCGTTTTGCCTCGATGATGTCCATCATGTCCAATTCGCGCTTTCAGCGATGGGACGATTGTTCGGAGAGGTTACGGTACCGGCAGACCTCCTCGGGGTTTCGGCCGCTGTTGGCCTCCCGCACGTTGTGGATTTTCCCGCGGCCGCGGCTCGCATGCCTTTTATAAGCTCCTTTGCTCGCGGCAGGCTCAGACTTTT
>Ga0194117_10006074_pt1 | contig 10716 bp, 8 predicted proteins | sample TA2MahsurfametaG_FD_160579 | JGI IMG/M metagenome (GOLD analysis project Ga0194117, IMG submission 160579) | Freshwater microbial communities from Lake Tanganyika, Tanzania - TA2015009 Mahale N1 surface | ecosystem: Environmental > Aquatic > Freshwater > Lake | place: Tanzania: Lake Tanganyika...
GTGTATCAGAGCATTGGATCTTGGCAAAAATCATACACCTTTCAGAGGAAGCAAGTTAACTATGGTTTTGAAAGATTCATTCACAGGTTTTTGCAGGACACTTATGATAGGCAATATTGCGCCTGGATCTGGCTCTTGCTAAAATACTCTAAATACTTTGAGATACGCAGATAGAGTAAAGTAACTCAAAAAAGGAGGAACAAATTAAGTCGTCAGCAAATAGTAAAAAATGGCGAGAGAACTAATGCTTCCCCGTAATGGAAAGAAACAGATGATTCCAGGAGTTGATAGTGACGATGAGTAGGATACTAATCCGATAAAAGAGAAAGGTATTAGTATGCCGATGGTGCAAAGTCGAGGAAATCCTTGTAACCCAGGCAGCTATAATAACATCAACAGTATCAATGTGAGTCAAGTGACAAATAAAGAAGTTGTTAATAACCCGAACAATATAGGTAGTTACGCTAAAAAAGCCAAATATATACTAAAGGATTAAAATTAAAGGCCTAAAAATTCACAAACACCACTCCCTATGAATAGAAAAGGAATAATTGCTAATCAGTCTAATGTCCATGCATAGCCTTTGAAGAGTGTTAATCATGGGGGAAAGAGAAGTGAAGTTACTCGGAATAAAAGTATAATGGGCAAATAGAAAGTTTTGGGATGGAATAATAGAGTAGAGCCTACCATTGTCTCAGAAAGAGATAGTTTTAACAAGAACAATTTTAATATAGCTCCTAAAAAAGAAATTAACAACATAAATGTGAATATTAATCCTAGAAACAACTTGATTCCAAATTAAAGTGAGTGGGATAGAGCAGTGCATAGATTCAGAAGATGGAGCCCAAACTCTCAAAATTTTGCATAAATGTCCCAACTTTTTGAAGATATGATCAAATTAATCATGCGTTAAGAGGTAGAACTTAATGAAATGCATAGATCCTTGATATTTAGAGAATAGAAAAACCAAAAGGAGATTGTAGCACTGTATCAATAAACCCAAACCGAAAACAAAAATAATTCATAGATGCTTGATTGGGCTAGTCGCCTTTCCAAAAGTTTATAAAACCGAACAAAATGCCTTGTGTAGCTTAAAACAAAGTCAGATATCTATCAGCAGCATTTGAAATAGCATGAATTCTGTTAGGGAAGACTGGTGTCTGCGGGTGAGGCACTTGAATAGGGAAACTTAGATAATAATTTTTTCTCTAATCAATGTTGATATACATATTGCATCTACTATCACTTCCACAATCTATAAATCTTAACTCTTTCATCTAAGTAGTCTGGATGATAATTGTCAATTTTTTAGTAGTTTAAGTCGATCTCCAGCAAATACTCCTCCATAGCTCTTGAGTCAAGAAAATCCTCAGCATTCCCGAACTATCTTTACAAAAAGCACACTATCATCCCTTGTTTGCCCATCCATCGTAGCTGGTACTTGAGGTCATCCAGTCCTCCACAATCACAGACAATAGTGTAATCGATTTTGGGTACTAAATGCAAGAAACATTCTTATCGTTGTTATGAAGATGTGCTTGATTGGCAGATCATCTGCTCACATTTGCCAATGCATTGTTATCTTTTCCTAAATTAGTTGTAGCTTACCAATTTACAGAAATAAACTCAGACTTTCCTTTTAACAGATTTTTGTTCAATGAGATGTTTCGCTCAGCCAAATCTCGCACTGAAGGGACATCTGCTAGAAAGGTATTGGCTCCTAAGCAGCAGAGGTAAACTCCGAGAAGTCCAGTTCCGCATCCTAAATCAAGGATGTTAGTTCCAGCAAGTGGCATGGCGTGTTATTCGTGTAAGTAGTGGAGTGCTTTTGCGAGCATAATAGCCTGGGTGTTGTTAGAGGTACGGCATTTGAAGTGCGTGCGCCTGAACCTACCAACAAGTTACTGGTCTAAACTATACGCACGACGTTGTTTTCTGAGAATTCGCTGTAATCGTCAAGTTTGATCTATTTGGGAAAGATTGTGGCTTCTTGACCAATCATAGTTGATTATTATAATAAATCAGAGCTCTTATATAGCAATGGCGCAATCAATCGAAAAATCTGTACTCTGTCTCTTACTTAGAATCTTTTCCTAACATATTTTAGAAGTCTCATCGAACACGAGTGCGCAGTAGATGTCTAGTTAAAAAATAATGTGGTATTGACAGGCAAGCTTAGCTTTGTAGATAACAATATGTGCTTGCTTCTTCACCCAGACGAAGCTCAACTAAGTAAGTTTCCACCTCAGTTTGCAGGCATGAGTAAGGGCATATATGTGAGAGGTTCAGCTGTTCGAATGGCTTTTTTGCCCAAAATATAGTCAGATTTGTAGATTTTAAGTGATCTCTGTAAAAAACTTTGAACTATTTGCTATTTCAAGTATTCTTTATCATTTAGTGGTTTTCTCTATCCACTATGCATTTAATATTTAAAGATTAAAGTAATGTATGCATGTGTGATATAAATTTCAGTTAAGTACTTTTCTAAACTCCTACACGACCTAGTTGCCCACCTTCTTTTCTTTCAAATATTTGGTTATGAAAGGATGTCTTAAGATTTCTCTCATTTCCATTCTCTCCTCAGGATTCTTTTTACAGATTTTAAGGATGAAGTCCTTAGCTTAATCGCTAACATCAATATACTCAGGGAACTTAATCTAGTCTTACACCTATATTATGGTATTTTTACTATTCTGTTTAAATCAAGCTAGGAGTATATTCTAAAAGGAATCTTGCCTAGCAAACATTCATAAGTCATCATTCCAATGGCCCAAATATCGATTTTTTAATCATACTTGGTTTCAAGTACCACTTCAGGAGAGTAGTAAAGTGGTGAGCCAGCTACTGTTTTTCTCATACCGTTTCCTGAGTATACAGCCCAACCGAAATCACATATCTTTACAGTATTCTAATTTAATCAATCAGTACAAAGTTAAACAAGATGTTTTCTGGCTTGATGTCTCTATGAATTATTTGTCCTTTATGGATATAGTCCAAACCTTAACAAATTTCTCGAATAATAGGACTACAATCAGCCTCCTACATGCGATGTGCTTTTCTAAGGAGTTGTAGAAGTTGGCCATTTGTACAAAACTCTACCAAAAGATAAACATTCTACTAATCTGAAAAATAGCCATAGAGAGGGGCCACATTTCTATGAGATAGATAAAATTGAATTGCTAATTCTCTGGCTACTTGGTTCTCGTATTTTTACTACCTGATTTGCTTCTTGCTCATAACCTTCAAACCGCAAATAAAGCCAGTTGCTTTATGCTGTACCAACATTACCTAACCAAATTGCCCTTTACCCATTTTCTTACCTATAGCAAAGTCACTCTTTTTGAATTCTTTAAAGCCATAACCTTTTGAGTCAGTTTGATTTGTTGAATAAGTTGACGTCTAATTGTTAAAGCCTACCGGTTTGAAGCTTTTTTTAGCACCTGGAATTCCTACAACCTCTGCTGCTTTGAACTCAGCCATACTCATGTGTTACGGTGATTTCTAAGCCAATTTAAGATGAGATCGAGGTGACATATGAAAAGTTTGGGGAGTGATTTCAGTTGGCTCTAAACCTGGATAAACATTTTTTTTCTTAAACATTCCCATATTATTCTCTTCTCTTTTAGCAAAATTAGGGCGGTTAAGTTCGTTTGCTGAAAGTGAATGATTAATTATAGGTGGAGATTTATATTATTGGGAGTTCGGATTTAAGTATTGACTTTGAACTTGGGGCTATTGCTTATATGTTTCAACACCCGTCTGCAATTTTGTGCCTGATGAGTTACTTCCAGTCGATCCACTACTATATGTTTTAGAAAAGTTAAGATTTGAGTCTCCTGGGTTAGATTGGACACTAGTCTGAGGATTCGTGGCGTTGTTCTTACGAGTTGCAAATTGAATGTACGGTTTCGATTAACCTGTGGAAATTTAGGGCTTCCTGAATGAAAAATTTTCCATTTTTTTGTTAAGTTTATTCATTTACTATTTGATAGATTCGATTTATTTCTTTCTTCTCTACTCATAAGACTCTTGAAAAGTCTCATTCGGGGACTAAACAACTCTATTTTTATTGTTCATTAGAGCTTATAATCTAGAAGTTCCTGTTCCTTCATTTCCAAAAGTGGGGAAACGACTAAGGTCCTCGTCATTTTGTTTTGCAAAAATAACTGAAGATGACATTTTAGGTTTCTAAGCATACTTATTTCTAAAATTTATAGTAGGGTTCGGATTGTTTTGAAAAGTTGGTTCCATGACTTTGATCATGGGTTCCGGTTACTATTTGATGAACCTTCCCATGCTTTCAAGTTTACAGAGTCCACCTGTTTTTGAAGGTGGCTGGTTGGATGTTTGAGGTTGTATCATGGAAGAAAAGACTGCTCTGTTATTTTGATTCTGAGTGGGAATCAGAAAAGAGGGTTGTTGGTTGCTGTTGATGTAGGATGGTTGGTTGATGGAGTTGATATTGATGTATTGAGGTTGTTGATTCGGTTTGGGTTGGTAATTAGGATACATAAATATTATGTTGTAAAAATTATTCTAATTATATTAAATCTTACTGGAGAAACTGAAAATTCGCCTCTTAAATCATATTTATTCCATGAAATCAAATATAATTCGAGTATTTATTAGGTCTACTACCATCCACTACTCGCAGACATAAAAAACTGATTCACTTGACTCTATTTGTTCGAACCAATTAAAATATGTCATTTTTGATTGTAAGACATGAATAATCTACTAAGGCATTAAGAATGCACCAGTGGCAAAAAATACAGTTGTGTTATATTTGTGAAATAATTGGCTTCCTCAAAAAATATGAACAGGCATTTTGTTTTTTGAAAGAAGTTTGATTTTATTATGCTAATTTCTGATTTTATCTTATACATATTTGTCTTAATTTCATAATTTAATTCTGGTAACATATTATAACTCTGCTAAGGTGAGGGCTTTATTTCTATAATTTAGAATGTCTTGATATTTTTTTTGGCTTTATACATTCTTTTTACACTTTTATAAGATCAACGCTTGAAACAGGAGATGGTCGATCATTTATATAATCTAATTTAATTCCAAGGGATCAAATTTAGGAAGAACATGGATTGGATTTGATTTAGCCTAACATCATTTTATTTTATTTACATTTATCTAAGTAGTTAAATATTACTAATTCAAAATAATAATGGGTAATGACTGCAAACAAATTAACCAGCTCGCCATCACCGCAGAATATCCCTTCATTGAAACTATGAATCATCCTGCTTTCGGCCACATTCTCCACCTCAAAGCTCATAACAATCGTAACTAAAAAGCTTTAAAAAAAATTGCATGTCCTTCTCAGCAGACATTAGACACTATAAAAACTAGGACTTAGTTTGTAACATAATGTGACAACTCAATTTCGACTTTAATACAAATCTATGAGTACGAAATTGTGTAAAATTCATCCAAAGAGGCAGAACTTTGGACCAAATTATAAAAAAAAACAATTGATTGTAGTACTCCTTAGACTTCTTTCATCGTCATACACTTTGAGTACTATCCATCTGAATGCTGTTTGGGTTAAATTATGAAAAACAGAATTGATTTTTTACAAAAACTAAGACGCAAATACGGAAATGAAATGGTTGCGAGTGCACAAGAAATACGTTTGTGTGACTATCAACAGATTGACAGATTACAGTCACAACTGAGGCAAATAGTGAATCAATTCTATCAATAAATAGAAATAGTTCGAATGATTGACCATCTGGTTGGAGCACTTTATTTTTTACACCATTTCAACGTACCACATGGTGCTGTCAGACAAGATTCTCTTGTTGTAGATTCAGAGGGAAAGTTTATTCTGATTGATCGCGAGATTTTTACATTAAAAACTAACTACTAAGAAGCTTTAAATTTTTTAAAGAAGATGGAAGGGAAGGAAGCCTCAAATTTTGAGTAAGTTTAAAAAATTGGTGTATAATTCTTAGCCCCTTAATGTTTAAGAGATCTGAAGGAGAGATCGCAATGTTAGACTACAAATTTGTAAAAGATTGACATATATTGCGTGGGCTTACTGGCTCTAAGAATGTGTTTAATATAGATAGATAAACCTTTGTTTGAGTATTATCCACAAAAAAAGAATCTACGTTTTAATGAGCAATAACTTAGTTTGAGACTACTTGTTGTCGAAAAAAAATACTCGCGAAGGTTTTATTAACTCTTGTGTAAAATGTTAAAAAAAAATCCAAAAGAAAGATACTAATTTAGTCAACTCATCGATAATCTCAACCCAATATTACTTTCGAACTTATAGTCCATCAAAAAGATACATCATCCCAAAGAAATCCCTAAAGCATAATCATAGATAGATCATTTATAGAAAAATGTCCTCAAATAAAAACTGATAAGTATAGAATAACAGTTTCAGCGAGTTATGAATAATCGAACAATGCTTTTCCATAGAAATATCAACTAAAAGCAAATCAGAGATGAGTAAGAAAAAATTCTGAAGAAGCTGGAGAAAATTAAATATGTTAGATCCGCATTCCAAAGCACTGAACCTCCCACTACCAAAAGAAATCCTCATGAAAAATTTACTCCTCAAATCAAAAAATTTTCAATTTCGAGAGCTACTTCGCAGTTTGAGTCACCCATCATAACAAACAGTAAGCAGGAAAATAAGCGTTATTTGAGTGGGAAAGAGTTGGAGGCTATTGTAAGGCATGAATATGAGAATATAAAATCAAAGCGAAGCTGAACATCATACTTTATTATTTTTGCTTTTTTATAAATCTAAATTCTATGAACACAAAAGAAGAATTATACACTAAAAAGTATATTGCCACACCTGAAGATAAATAAGCTTTCATTTAAATGAACTCTCATGTTATCAGGCTTCTACAAGATAAGTTTTTGCCGCTCAGAAGAGAGAAGTATTAACATCTGCAAAAAATTAATCTCGCTTTGAGAAAGGATAAAAATTTTCACAAAAAATAAAAAACACACTCTCTCCATAAGATTAGACTAAAGAAGACTGGCTAAACTAAAATTAGAAATGGGATGACTTCAAGAATTTCACACAAAGATGTCACATAGTAGATACTTCTCGACCTACTGAAAAAGATTAGTCATTTAAGCTAGATTACACCAAAGTTATCTATAAAGGAAAACTGTCAGAGTGTTTGTGAGAAATTGGCAAAAAGTTAGTTAACTTTCAAAAATAGTCTGTCTAATAAATAGGAATACGAATCATTTACAACCTATTAGAACTGTTTGTCTAATAAATATACTAGTACGAAAACTTCTCTAAAAAACCAAAAAAAAGTCACAAAAGAACCTTTTTTGGATATAGCGCTTAGAGCTGAGCGCCATCTCAGAATGAGAAAACATGAGTTACACTAAAAGTATTTAGAAGAGCATGAAGGCAAAAGAGCAATATCCAAAATAGCAGAGCTGTAGAAAAAAGAACCTCATTTAAGGCAAAAACATTTCAAGATGACTTCTGAAGCACAGCTTTAACGGTAGTTATTGGAAGACATCCGAGAGACTATGTTGGAGGAGAAAATCAACAAACTTAAACGAAATATAAACCACAAAAAAATAGTTCAGCTGCGTTGAGTATATGATTTTTTAATTGTTATTCCAAAATACATTGGTTGTTGTATTTTTACAAAGATTATTATTGGCGCGTCATTATAAATGTAAAATCACAACTAAAACAAATACTAACTCACCTATTCCGACAACATCGAGAGTATAGAAGGTACCAAATATCAAAATAAGGCAATATCATAAAAGTCAACGCCGATTTTATGGAAATCCTCAAACAAGAGGAACCTGTCGTCATTGAGGGTACATAAAAATAAATGTAGGAAAAAATTAGGACCAGTTTATTTTTAGCGTTAAGGACAAAAGTTTCAAATTGAGAGGCATTTTTCTACCCACAACTATGCTGGTGACTCCTGGTCTTGAATCAGTAGATTTACACGATAATTCTAACTCTCACCCTTCCGCAAAATCAGTGGCAAAAATTCTGCTCTGTACAAGAAATACTATTCAGAAACATATAACTACTTAAAAATCGACAGCCACGAAATCTAGTTTCAAAAAATATTTACATAAATATCTCGCTAAGCTTTAGGTAGTCGTATAATCACTGAAAAAGTGCCACTTTAGTCCATACTTTAGAACGAAGGAATAACTTTAAGTGACATTAAGTCTCAATATAGGATAACTAAAGGCCACATTTAAAAAGTAAACAGTTATCAATTTAGATGGCAGAGATAGCTCCCCTAACTTTCTTCAGAGGAGTTGATGATTTCTTGCTGATTCAACTTGACAACTCCTTCATGTGTCAGTATATGAGAGACCTGATGCCTATCCTAGTTTCTCCTTAGTTCCTAGGAGGATGGTTTACTTATTCTCAACTTGCAACAGCAACATCTCTAATTGATTACAAATTTTTCGAGGTGATTGCTAGATTTTTTTATATCGAAGCTAAACCTCCTCTCTCTTCTCCCAAAGTCAACTAGAGTTAACCGATAACTGAGTAAAGGTAATTTAGAATAACTATTGACACTATAGTTAGATTTATTTTGAGCGAGATAGCCAATGCGACCAGCAAAATCACAAAATAACATTTCATCGAATCATGTTCGAATCTGATCGCTGTTTATCTACCAGTGGGCTACTAAGAGTTCTCAGAATCAAAAGCTAAATAGAGAATTGCAGAGCTAACAGGACAATATTTCGTCAACACGCTATACGAAAACACTCAATTTTATATATACTACAATCCTTTGTTGATGGACTTCAACCCTAAGGCTAGGATACAGCAAATGAGTAGTTACAAAAAGAAGTTTAGCAGATCGTAGATAAATGGTTTTTTCTTTAAATGGTACTCAACGTCTGAAGTGGAAGATATTTTGCTGAAGAATTTCAGAAAAATAGGAAAAGATTTCGAGATTAAGCTCATCATACCCAAATGATCATGTATTTAAACTTCGGATATTAATGTTGCAATCCAAAATTTGTTATAATTTGAATGCTTTAAAAAACTAAGAAATTGAACGTGCCTTCCCAAAAGGAAGTCATTCAAATAAAAATTACACTCGTTGGAGATTGCCAGTCTGGAAAAACATCCTTCGCTAACAAATATTTAACCGGTAGCTGTCCCAACTATTACTAACCTACTCTTGGATGTGACTCAGTCGATAAGTATCTCAATTTGAAGGGCCAACAGGTGCATGTGACTTTCTGGGACATGAGTGGACGATTGGACTTCCTTTAAATACGAAACTAAGTGTATAAAGAGTCACATCTCATCATGGTTTTTGTAGATCTTTCCAACAAAACATCAGTGGACAGCGTGGACTATTGGTTGAGATAGATAAAAGATAACAATGGAGCATGCCCAGTTTACATAGTTGGCAACAAAATGGACAACAAAAAAGTAAATGCAAATTTGACTAATGCTGCCCGCGAGAGAGATGGAATATACACTGAAATTAGTTGTAAAACAGGCTAGGGAATAGAAGTGTTGATGTAGAAAATTATCAACGAATTTAAGTGATTTTGAATATTTTAAAATAAGGGCTATCAAAATGAATAAGAACAAAAACAAGACATAAAAGTCCACAGAGGAGTATCGTCGAGATATTTTTACCCTAAAAAAGAAACTGAAGGACGAAGAATAGCATCTGGAAGAACTAAAACAAAAGTATCAGAACGCTGATGTTTTAGCTGATATGTCCTACACTTATTCTATGAAACTAAAAATCTTAGAATGTACCATTTTTGTTGAAAATAGACACCCTCAACGATATTCGAGCTAAAATTGCCAAGTTTAACAAAGAGTAGTAGTTTGAATACTATCTTCTAAATTTCGCAACGCTTGCACTGTTAAAAAGTTGTGAAGTGGTAGGAATAACAAAAGAAATGATTTTTCGAGGGGTGGATGTGGAGGGTAAAGGCGAAGTAAGATACTTCTAATTTTCAACTTTTCTCAGAGAAGTCATGCGTATACTTTCAAATATTAAAGGCCTTGACTCCTAATTTATAAACCCTCTTATGAAGGCTTTGTGTCCAGACTAATCTCAGCCCATCAAAAAACAAAGATATGAGCATTTTTTAGCTGCATTTATGATACAAACAGAACAAAATGGAGAATAAAAAGACTACATGTAGGAATCGATTAATAGAGTTGCCAAAGAATTAGACAGGCAGCATGTTGAGCTGAAGAAGATTTGGTCTATAAAGGAGATTAATATCGCAATAGGAGTATATGGTTTGATGCAATCTGCTAAAAATCTGGATGTGCTTGACTGTGTGGCATGCTACTGTAGGTGTGATCCCCTCAAGACAGGGACAATAAACTCGAGTGCATTGGTGAATCTGCTGCAGTATAGAATTGATGATGGTAATAATTACTAGGCAGGGGGAGTCAAATTTAAGCTAGGAAAACGTTGATAATTTTGAAAATATGAATAATATATCCTTTATTGTCATAGATTTGGCATAGATGGACCTGTAATGTTATGAAACTGTGCAGATAATAAATAGATTTCAAAATGATATAAAAAATAATCATCAAAGCCTCTATTTTTTAATACTTGAAATAGAAGTTATAGAAGTTATAGAAGTTATAGAAGTTCCAGATTTGAATATGAAGCAAACTAATTTTATTTGAATAGTACAAATTTGAAATGGAGATCCGACTGCTTTCTAATTGACCCC
>Ga0194117_10006080_pt1 | contig 10710 bp, 9 predicted proteins | sample TA2MahsurfametaG_FD_160579 | JGI IMG/M metagenome (GOLD analysis project Ga0194117, IMG submission 160579) | Freshwater microbial communities from Lake Tanganyika, Tanzania - TA2015009 Mahale N1 surface | ecosystem: Environmental > Aquatic > Freshwater > Lake | place: Tanzania: Lake Tanganyika...
TCAAGTAAGCAAATATTAATTGATATGAATACCAATAAAGGAGGATAAAGTGCGAATGCGCAGTCATTCCAGTTACCTCCTGAAATGAATAAGGTGATTTCGGCCACTATCACTGATACTATCCACGGAGAAATACTGTTTTGCCACGATGCGCTCTATCTCTTCGCGGCCAAACTCACCAAAACCAGCGGCAACGTGGTCTTCCAACGATTTAACCTCCCCAACATCCAAAAGATCCTACCAATCATCAAAAATTACTTCATTGCGTTGTTCAACAACAACAAACTGGTCATTTTTGAAGTTTGGTTCAATGAAGAGTCCAAAATCATGCTCAAGTATGTCTTTAACAAAAATGACAAAATGTATACCAGCTACTTCCTGCGCGAAGTTGTTGAAAATATGGCCGAAGTACACATCTGTTACCCCGAAAATGAAATTTACATCTACCAGTTCACCGTCAATGGCAAATTAGGATTTATGAATTATGTCATCGGTCCGCAGAACAAGATCAAAGCTGACAGGCAACAACTTTACGGCAGCAAGACTATAGTATGCCACGACAAAAAGATCCTATACTATTTTACTAACTTCTCAAACAAATTCGTAAATGTGATGAATCTTAACAAACTGGAGGCCGAGATATGTGAGCAGTACAAAGCATCACTTCTGGCCTACGTTTGTATTCCCAAAATTGAGGAACACTACATGGTGATGTCCAATTTAGTCGCAGTAAATGTTGCCAATAACTTGATCAGGCATAAAATAAGTGTAGATGAAGTTTACATGGAAGATGTCATCCGTATGATGCAAAGGAAAGATTGTGCTAGCTTCAGTGTTAGCACATATTTCGATATGGTCATGGTTTCGGATAGCGAACTCAATCAATCAATCGTGTTTCAGATCAAACAGAAAGCTTCATCCATGATCGCCATTGAATACGGTAACTTTAACTGGTTCTGGACTGCTACTCGTAAATTAGTCGGTCTTTCTGCCAACCGTAATTCTTTCAAAATGATCTAAAATTTAAGGTTTAATCCAAAGAATGGTCACAAGCAAGAAACCATCCAGTTTGTGATTGATCAGAAAGTTAGTGAGAAAATAAAACAAGACAAGTAGAAAGACTATGATAATAAGAGTGATGATTTTCTCGTCAAATTACACTCCCACAGTGATCTGCAAATATAAATCAGAGGGCAAGAAACCAAGAGCTAGATCCATAGTTTTGGCACTTTACCCTAGAAAAAAGAAGAACATTAATCTGCTTTAAGCTAGAAAATAGAGCCTAAAAGATAGGCTTAGGAAACAGCATAGCCTAAACCGAAATTTGTGCCTAACAAAATCATTCAGAAGAAAGGGGTTAGTATTTCCAAAAGTCTGAATAGATCAAAAGAAATCTAGCCTATACCCGTAGCTTAATAATCGATAAACAAAGACAAAGTTGAAGAGCTAAAAAAGGTAGCTTAGTAGTAAGAAAAGTTGATATAGGTCATAAACAAGCAACCAAGTTAGATATCTTAAGCAAAAGAGTAGATAAATGATAAAACAGATCTTGAAAAAACTTCTGCCATTGAGATCAAGTCGGACTAATAATAAAAAGAAAAGTAGAAGAATAATGATGCAAAAATCGAAGTTGTCACAAATCAAAACCAAGACTTACAAATGGACTTGAATGGATAAAAATAATAGCAGAAAGGGAGCGCCTAAAATAAACACTAAAAGCAGTAATAATAAAAGAAAAAGTAAGAATAAAAGTAAGACTAAGAGTAGAAGTAAAATAACTAAGAGTCTAATGCAAACGCATATTCCAATGCTCAATAGCCAGCCTAATAGAAAAACAATGATAGCAAATAATAAAACAACAACTATTCAGAAGATAGCCTCAGCAAAAATCTTGCACTGATGATCCAAAAAAATAACATTGCAGGCTTCCCTCCATTTTCTTGCAGCATCAACCGAAATAAAATATTTAACTCAACATCTGCCCCTTTCCAGAGGAATCTCTTTACTGACGGATTGAGGAAAATACAGAGCGAAACAATCCCTCAATAATAATACTATAATCCTTTTCTATCACAATCTCCCCTACACACATCATAACTTCCCAAGTAAAAGTTTGCAGAGAGCAATGAGGGTCTAGTTCAGCAGCCAAGTTCAACAGAATCCTAGATACAGAAATACAATGCGTAGTTGATTTAGAAAATAAAGGAGTTGTTTCAAACAACTACCACAAGACTTCTAAAGTCTATTGAAGATGTGGGCAATATTAATACAACTGAGGCTTATTTGAAATAAAAAGTGAGAGAGGAAATCGAAAAGAAAGTTTTATAAACCTTGAAAAATCATGTGAATGGTGAACTCACTAACCGATTAGAACTCTATTTCAAAGAAGTTTTCAGACAAACAAGTGCAGTTCAGGAAGAATCGATTAAATTCTATAAAGAAGCTGCACTACATAGGACTAGCCATATTGAAGTTCAGTTGAATAACCAAGAAAAAATACTAAAGGAAATCAAAGACATCTAAAGTATGATTAGATTCAGTATCAGCGAACTCAGAGTGTAGACAAATTAAATTTACGAAAATCTTATGAGTGAATGGACCATAAAGTTTAGATAAACTAGGTAGATCATCGATAATATCACTTCTGTCAAGCATAAGCTCGAAGAAGAGTCAGTTCAGAAAGCCAAAAGATTCGAAGAGATAAAAAACAACTTGTAAACAATCAAAAACAGACTGATAGAAAAAAATACTTTGCAATAAGAGAGGAAGCAAAAGAAGCTATAAGAAAAAGCTGCCAAACTGAAGTAACTAGCTGAAAAGAAGAACAAGAAGCAGAAAAAGACTGAGTCTAAGGTTTCAGGAGAGAAAGAGAAGAAATCGAAGTTGAAGAGAGGAACAGAAATATGATTTCTGTTGATGCTTCATTTTTAATTATTTAAAAAATTCCCTATCCGGGGATCGAACCCGGCCCGCCAGGGTGAAAACCTGGTATCCTAACCATATAGACTAATAGGGAGATCTGAATAGCATCTCCCCTTTCCGTCTATATAGTTGGAATGCCCTCTTTCAAGCAAAACAATAATAATTTTATGTTTATAATATAGGATGTCGCTTATGATAAGCGATATAATCATCTGTCAAAACTTGGGATGCTACAGGCGTACATTAATTGGCTTGTATTACATGTGCGCTTTAAATATTCCAGGCTGCTTATCTCTATTTTGTTTGCCCACACTAAAGAGAGGCATTGATCTTTTGTCAGATCTTGCCTGCACTCCTACTGATTCAGTTGAATCGTAGGTTTGGTTCAGCTGCCATCTGTTTTGGTGAGTCGGATCTCTTGGACCTTTTGGAATAGACCAATGCGGTTTATTTTCATTGATACTAGTATATGAGCTCTTCTATGGATGGTAAGAACCGGGTCCCACGATTTCTGATGTTGAGTTAAGTTCGATAAGTGGATCAAATCCTTTGACTGCTCTTCTAGCGTACAAACTGTATAGAGGTTGATTAGGAATTTAAGGTTTTAATGATGGCATGTACTAGGGACCGGGAGTCATTTTATACTTTTTTTCAGGCAGTGGAAACTGAATAATTATAAGTTTACTCTCGAGTCTCCTCCGAATCTCGTGTTTCCATTCTGAATTCTTCTAGCTTTGTCTCCTTAATTGATGTCAAGCTATGTTATTATTGAATTACATCAATGTCTTTGCGGAAGTAATGCTAGTACTTGGCCTTAGTGTCGAGAGTGTTTCTGGGATTTGTGCCTATTTTCCATTATGGTCCTTTGGAATAGTTGAATTTATCAGTGACGTTGTAGTTGGGTCCCTTGGGAGTTTGTTTTCCATAACAATCTACCACTGCCATTTCTTTAGATACAAACTTCTTGGGCTCAGCATCTCGCGTGGATGTTCCAAATGAAAACTGTGGGGCAGATGGTTTTTTGCTTTAAGGCATGTTGCCAAAGGCTGAGTAGATTTAGGTGTTGGAGAATTTGATGAGATCTTGATAGGTATATACTTTCTTTTCTTCCTTCTATTTTTATGGGGATTTAGGCTCAATCATTTATTGAGTATTTATGTAACTTTATAATTTATTTTATTATATTCTCCAGAGAAACCTTCCCTACAAGAAAAACATCATCATCCTATAACACAAAATCGATATGCCGTATTTTAGTTTTAAAGATTTTACACCTTTTAATTATTATCAATTCATCTAATAATCATATTAATGAGTGACACTGCCTACATCGATGAACTCCTCAGAGCTGAGCGCGAAGCTACCACCATCATTGAAAATGCTCAAAAAGAAAGGTAAACACTTATTACATGTCTCTTACAGAGGCTTTTTTCTTTTTTAAGAGTATCTTATTCAGGCAGAGAAAGCTGAAAGAGGCGAGAGAGGCAGCTGAGCTGTAGGTGGCTAAGTACAGAAGATAGAAATAATTATAATTCTAAAAGTTGAAGGCAGAGGTAAGAGATGTGATAGTTAGAAAACAGACAAAAAGTTCGAGGATGACTTGTAGAGATAAACTCAAGAAGAGATAGCCAAAATTCAATAAGACTACGAGAAGAACAAGAATAAAGTAGTGGAAATGCTTGTGAACAAAGTATTGGAAGTTGATTTGACCATCCCTAACTCAGTCAAAGAAAAATTCCTCAAAAAGAAATGATTCGCATCAACATCAATCCATTATTCATTCGGCTATGCAAAAACATTTAATTGACACCTTTTCAACGATCAAAATCTGTTCAGGATGTCCGCCACTGTTATCCTCACCTACAGGTCAGGGTCTTCCGAAAGAGAAAGGATGTGCTTTTTTATTGCATCACGCACACTCGCCTTTTAGAAACGATGGGTGATATCTCTCTCTACCTTAACACACACTTATCGGATGTTGGGGACTGGCTCATTCGAAGCTGCTATGATGAGGTTAAGTGCTTTTTACAAAAAGGCCTCTCCGTTCACAGACAAGCAGATTTCTCTGAGAGAATAGATAGCTGCAATTTTGAAGTGGAAGCATGGATCTTTAGCAATTACATCACTAAGTTTAGAGATGAAACCTGATATCCAATTTACTCCATAGATTCGAGCGTAATCAGTTATTCTTTAAATAGCGGCTTCTCTGATTGCCCAAACTCTATCTTTGAGGAAATTAAGAATGAGTGGCTCCAGATGTTTTGAAAAGAGATCATAATTCTGAATAGAATGAAAGTTACCTGCACTTTAGTTGCCAGCTAAGAGACGTTCCTCATTAACTACAATCTCACTCTCCACTTAGAATCTTCAGAACAAGTTTTTAAACTTGGATTAAGAGCAGTTATGGTTTCAGGACCTAAGACCTCAATAAATTTGACTGCAGCCTAGATTCCTCCTTTTCTAACTTATTGGTTGTCATCTTTCATGAGATCTTTTATCAAAGGTTGCACATTTTGATAAGCTTGGTCTTTACTAATAGATTGTATCATGTTCTTTATGATACCACCAACATTGGCTCTTACAATTGCGAGCGAATCTTTTCCTAAAGCAGTGACGTGTGGTAGAAGATAACCAATCTTTTAAGGAGATACTGTTTTGATAAAACCACTCAATGACTTTACAGCTTAGATTTTGACATCGATTTAAGAATCCTTCAAAAGATTGCTGTAGGTTTGGATAAGACTCATATCAGTCACTTCCTTACCGAAATTAGAAGCAATTTCAGTGAAGTTTTTAGATAGACACAATCTCACCCTCCAAGATTTATCTTCTGCTGCCTGGATAATTAGAGGCATTATGAAAGTTTTATTCTAGTCTCTAGTCAGTATTTTCGACACTTCTTTGAAACTTTAAGTTGCTAGCACTCTGATCTGGTCTTGCTCATCAGTAGATCGATGCTTGAGAATGCTGATGAGATCACTCAATACATACTCTTTTTAGTATACCCTACACATCTGTGAAATTTTGGTAGCAGTAACTCTCTGGAGTAGCAACATCTCCTCATTAGAAATATCTGAGAATTTACTAAGTAATTATTAATCTACTGTCTGATTTTTTCTTTGTTTTGACCTGCTCTTGGATAGACATTGCACATCAAAAGTGTGGCTGATACTCTACAAGTGAAATTAGCTTCATTTGAGGCTAATCGAATGATCTATCTAACCTTAATTATACCAAAGGAATAATGTAATTGTTGATGTCATTATCTGAGTACAGTTCTAGAAGTTTTGTAATTGAGTTTACTGCTCGTTCACGAACAACTGTTTAATCGTGTGCGCAAAGTGCTTACAAATAAGGCAAAACCAAAGTATGCTGATTCCCGAGCATTGGACTAAGTAGACTCAAAATTACGCTAAAGTGGCGTACTATTCCGTAATGGCAAACACAACTTCATCATCTTCCTTTTTGCAAAGAGCATCAAGATAGGGCAAAAGAGTGGTTTTGATAGCCTAAACTGGCATAAGGGTGGCAACCACTGAAACTTTGTGGATCGTGTTGACTCTAGAAGCGAGGTCGTCAGTATCGAGTTCTTATTTGAAGAGTTCAAAGGGATTAATATTTTACATAAGATCCAACTTTCGATAAATTAATAATTCAAATTATAAAAACAGATAGCTTAACCACCCTCGCTATCCAAAACAAGCATTTACAAAGATTAAATACCTGAAGTTAAGTTGCAAGGTGTGAACATTGTGTGAGGTAGTTGTGAATTATTGAGTACAATCTGGTTATGTTATTTATTGATAATTGCTATCATGCGTCTACAAAGGAAGCTCTTGGTCTCTCTGATTTCTTGTATTGGGGATATTTTTATTATTAAGGGGGTAACACATCTTCCATGAAATCTGGGTCAAAACTGTCATCTTTTTCCAACTCCCAAATTTTGCTTTGCCTCATGATGTTTATGATTTCGAGTTGTTTGACTAAGTTATCAATCCAAAGTTCGATCGTTTATACTCCAAGTAAATCTTCAAGTTCCTCAACATCTGCTGTTTCGTCAACTATTTTCATTAAGTACTTAGTTCTTTCCTCATTGTAGATTCTGTAGATGCAGTCTTCGGGGAATCCAATCGAAAGTTGTTCCATGATGTGGTAACATGTCTTCATTATCTTTGCTCTTGGGAAAGGCTCAACATCTAAAAATGCATAACCTGACTATTTTAGAATTTACCAGAGTTTAGCTTTATTTTTTGAAGAGGTGTCTCGTATTTGGTCTTATCGTAGGGACGCAGGTAGACTGGAACTTCGTTGGATTTGGCAGGTTAGACAATGGAAGTTGTTGTGCTAGGCTTTTAAACTTCTTGGCTGGAGCTGAATCTGGAAATAAATCGTCTCGATATTCTCGACAGCATTACTATAAAAATATAAATCACCATTATGGCAGCAAAGCATAACTCTATTCATGATCATCTAAAATATTTAATCAAGTTTAAAGACTTGTATGTTTGCTAAAGAATATCATTTAAATTACTATGTTTATTAGGGTTTGCCCCAGTTCTGCATAAATCTATTAAAATTGTTAAGCTAGCCCATCGCAAAGTTTAAAGTTATAGGGGAAGGAGAAAGGCCAAAGGGTGTCATTATTTGTGATGAGCTCATACTCCATACATAATTTTAATTGTAATTCTACGCTTTTTGAGGTTCTTCGTCTTCTTTCATAAGATGCTTGACAAACTCCTTCCCTTCAAGATAAAAGGGGAAATCTAACCTATTTCTGTTTTAGAGTTAGGTGTTGTAGTTTACGAAAGAACGGTTGTCATCGAATAAAGATTAGCTTGAGTTTTTGAACTTTATCCTCATTTTCGACTCATTATTGAATAACAAAATTTCTTTCACTGGACCAAGATCAGCTTAAGCTACTTTTTATGGAGATGCTTATCGTTTTACTTAGGGTATTATTTATTTTTGAAGTCTTTTGATGGCCTCAGATAGTATTTTTTACTATTTACGAAGGGTGGGATTTATTTTCTTCTGATGGGTTACAATGGAGTTGTATTTATTTTTTACGCAATGCTAATTCCTTTTCAGTTATTTAGCCACCTCAGACCACTTTTTACCTTTCTACTCCACGTGCTAGAGTAATCTTAATTCTTCGGAAACACTCCACTATCCTCTAGGTATCATCTAAATTACCTTTCCTTACTGGGATCTAAGTAATTGGACCATCTCTCTCTACAATGTTTGGCACTTCGAAAATAGCGTTCCTCTGACTTTTAGAAGAGTTTTCTGGCAATACTGTACCATTTGCTATGCTGTTATGAATTTTAAGTGGCGTGCTAAATTTAGGGTATTTTACCTCACTGATGAGCTAGGTAAGAATTTTTTCTTCTTATCTTTACCATTGCTTGTTCTTACATGTTTTTTCAACTAAAAAACGTCGTGTTTCGTATCGCAAAAAATTCTCAGACTTATTCGAATATATTTTAAATAGTTTTTCCCATTCCTATCCTCCCTTCATAAATAAATTAGTACAAAATCTGAAATCGGCAAGTTTTTCATTGCACTCAAAGCTATAAGGACCCAATTGAAGGCTCCCTTCTCATGCTAAGTCCAGGAATCAAAAAGTTGTTTAGCTTTATGTCTATCTACTTTGAAAAGTACACTTTATTAAACCACTCATTGAGGGTTTTTAGTTTTTTGGGAGTCAACTATTCGGCTGTCGAAGTGTAGATCTTGTTTTTTTTGCAAGCTTCCCTCAATAAAAGCTTCCAATTCTCGAGATTTTCAAGTTCCTCGAGGAAGTCTTACATCCTTTAAGTGAATATCAATTAAATGATAAATAAAACATAGGGTTAAAAAAAGAATTTACTAGTTAACTCATTATAATAATTTCGATTCAATTCACTTACTAATTATCGTCTTTATAAGTTTTTCACATTTATTTTAACATTAATATTATAAAAAAAAATATTTTCTCTTAGAAATAGCAGCGTTGTCTCACCAACATGAAAGAACGTGTTTTTTTATTATTCGTAGTTTTCTCGGGAATCACTTTAGTATTTACTTTATTTTTTATTAATATTCTCTATGGGTGTATGTCCCTGCCAGCTATCACCAGAAATCAGAGTCATCAATAGTAAAAATGTATCATTTCTACCATTCAGCAATAAATCAAAACTATAGTCAAAAATGCACTTGATGGGCTCGATCAATACCCATTCGCAAAACTAGTTATGGAGACTGTGAACTCTATGCAACTAAGATTCATGTACAACTAAGGAATCTTGTAAGACATTTAAAAAATACATAATTACGGCCAACTCTCAGGTTCTCGACACACATTAAATTCAATTAGCTAAACTGTCGAATAAGATCTGCAGAATTCATGTCTCATAATGTAGAATTAGATGGAGTAAAGTGAACAGCCCAAACCTGCATAAGGATAGAACTATGATTCGTTTCAGGCTAATCTCAAGAATAATAAATCTTTGGTCGGCATTATCAACATTTTGTATCGAAGAGAAATCAGATTAGGGGAGTATTCACACTCTCTACAGTTTTTTCTGAAGTGGGCCAATATCTTTCAAGAGCATTCATATGGAGGATTCCTTCGACCAATTTATAAAACACTTTATTAACACATAAAAACTGTCCCCAAGGACGAGTTCACTTCTATAGTTGATGAAATCTGCGTGTTCGTACAATTTATGGTAACAGTTCTTACTGAAATCTATGGGCTGAAAGATTTAGCCTAGTTGTAGATCGGTAAGCTGATAAAAAACGAAAACGTGTACAATCTAGTAATGAGCATACTGTTCAAGAAATACAAAATAAAGAAGTTTTTGGTTGAGTGCATACGAGAAAACGAGCAGAGCAAAATCAGTAGATTCTAAAAACAATTGTTTCTATTCAATAAAAAGCCTACCTACTTCTTTGGAATTAGTAAAAAATTTACTTTGTATGAAACTAACTTGACTGAAAGTTAGATCTTTAAAAGTATGGAGGTCAAGAGCTACATATAACCTTATGAATAAAGTCTCAAATTGGTCAATCAACTCTGTAATAGTGGCAGTCCCGTAACTAAATTAAAGATCATCATTGCTGTTTCTAAACAGATAATGAGAGATATTGAGGAGTACTACGTTCAGAAAGGAAAAGAAGTGCCATAATTAGATCCAGATAATTTATTATCAATCGTGATGTATCTGTTAGCTCGAACTAACAATAAGAATATCTATGAAGAGCTAAAACTAGTTGAACACTTCACAACAACAAACTGCCTCAACTGTATTTCAGGATACTACCTCAACGTCTTCAATGCTTCCATTGAGTCTATCTTGGAGTTGGAAGATCGCAACTGATTTATGTTATTTAGTCATAATTTTCTGCTTCTTTGTTTGATATATTATGATTGATAGAGTGAGGATATCCTTATCATAAATAATGCTAATCAAAAGGCCTTTTTAGTCAAAATGTTATAAAAGTCCTCGCGAGAGATCTCTCTGCCATTGGATGCTGCTCTTTGCAGCATTTCTTCGAGCTCTTGGATGTTCATAGTCTCTCCCAACTCCTTTGCAACACGTCTAATATTGTTAGAGTTGATGCTGCCAGTGTGATCGTCGTCAAAAAGATCGAAAATTTTGTTAATACCATTCTTGGTTAAAAGAAATGTACTCTGGATTCCTTATCACCCAATTTGGAAGTGATTCCATCAAGGAACTCTTCGAAATCTACCTCACGGCCGAGGCTCTAGAGGTCAGCAATCATATTGAAAATGGTTGGATTTTT
>Ga0194117_10006088_pt1 | contig 10699 bp, 6 predicted proteins | sample TA2MahsurfametaG_FD_160579 | JGI IMG/M metagenome (GOLD analysis project Ga0194117, IMG submission 160579) | Freshwater microbial communities from Lake Tanganyika, Tanzania - TA2015009 Mahale N1 surface | ecosystem: Environmental > Aquatic > Freshwater > Lake | place: Tanzania: Lake Tanganyika...
ATACATACAATTTAAAAATTTACTCTATCATCCTTTTACTTTAAACATTTATTCAGAATCTTCTACATGCAGAGAGAGAAATCCTGTTTGATGAGTAAGACCTGTAACCTTCACCTGTAATCGGATTGGGATCTCTTTGTCTTGAAGTAATTGTGGGTTTTTCAATAGAAAAATTCTCTTTAACTTTGTTATTTTACTTCTCTCTGAATTTGTTTATTGATGGTTTTCTTGGCTATAATGACTTCTTGCTTATTAACTACGAAATATTAGTGCAGTTTTCTCTGAGTCGAAACTTTTTGACCCCTGAGGCTTGTGATTCATTATGAATGAGAGGATAGTTAGTCACATTGAATAGTCTCTATCTGGTAGATGCATAATTGCTAAAGCTACTATGCTTTGAATCATTATAACTAGTTTATGTCTTTATGTTTTATTTATAATTAATCTCTTTTTTCAACTGTTCAACTTGCTGTCTAAGATTGCAGAGCAATTATTTCTTTCTGTTTAGCATATTTTATAAACTTAATAACAAAATTATTAATACAATCAAATACAACAAAAAGAAAAAATTAAAGCAGAATTCCGTGCTTTTATATAGAAAGACATAGAGAATTTTGTTCTTTATTTCTATACAACAATCATGAAAGAGAATGTACTAAATAACTAATATCACTTTCCTTTACTTTTACTCTTCTTAATTTTAGGCTTAGCTATCTACTCTTACTTTTTAATATGTTCATTTTTAGGTTTTTTCTGATTCTACTCTACTTTTATAAATGCTGGAATGGGATGTGGGTTACATACGTTGTTCTGTTTATTTTTGGATGAGTTGGCGTAACATTGGAAAGTTAGTCTGTAGCGTTCGACTTCTTTTCGTAGCAACTACAATTCCTATAGACTTGACATTGAGTGTTGAAATATTATTATAGTAAACAGTCTATAATTAAACAACAGATAAGTATAAATTAACGAAAATTATTGTGATTAGATATTAATTAAATTCATTAATCATGAACAGTTATCGGGTAGACCAACATCTCTTGGAGATACGCTCGTTGAAAGACCCATCCACTGTCTCATAGCCTTGATTGTTCTCAAATCACGATGAACTCTTGTATAAACTCCTTCTCTCCAGCTGCCATTCTCAACACAAGTGTAGCCGCAAACATCATCGCGATGAGCTTTGCTATAAGGCATACTTTTGCTACACTTTTGAGTGCATTCAGAAGTCAAACACCTTGCACAATCTGAGCTACCATCAGGGAAACCATAAGCTCCTTTCGATTCAATAAAAGTGTAGGAAGATAAGACCAACTTTATCTGCCAGTTACCATCTGTTCTTGTAAACATTTGAATGTTAAAGTTTCTATGACGATCTACATCTTTTTGTTTGACCAAAATGGATCCAGTATCTCCCATATCTCTTGATGATGAACCTGGGAACTGATCATCATGGCAATCGAGTTGGATAGCATATCTTTCAGATGGAATAGGCCATCCACAAAGAGGGAACTCCTTAGGATAATCAGATTACCAGATTTTAACTTTTCCGATATCACTATCAGACAATCCTGCACTCTTCATAGCATTAGCAAATGAAGAGCCATAATTGTAAGGATTATTCTGACACATCAACAAATCTTTCTCACCCCCAATAATGACTTCCAAATACGTTATGAAATCATCAGGAATATTTCCACCAAGATTGGCTTTGAATTTAGCAAAAATAGCAGCTAAATTAGCAGGTGAAATATGCTTGGCTGCATCAATACGGAATCCTGAGAATCCCATTGACAATAAAGCAGTGAAGTAGTCAGCTATACGTTGCCTTACATAGTCTGTTTCAGTGTTCAAATCAGCAAGATTTACCAACCATCCATAATTGAGGATAAATCCATCTGTCCAAGAGTTTAATGAACGAGCACAGTGGAAATCATTTGGACCGTAAGGTACAGAAGGGAATTCCATACCAGGTCGATTGCCAGTTAAACTCCAGTTTTGGTAAGCGAAACCTTGTGACCAGAATGGGCTACCTCCACTTGAATTTTTGTTTCCCCAATATGTTCCTCCTGAACAATGAGTAGGGAACATATCATTACCATTACCTGCCATATGATTGACAACAGCATCAGCATAGACTCTGACTCCATTTTGTCTGCAAGTATTGATCATATTTCTCAAAGATTCAGGATTACCCATTCTCGAATAAAGTCTGTAACCTGTAGGTTGATAGACCCAATACCAAGGATTCAACTCTCCATTTTCAGGATGTTCGAAGTCGAGAATAGATTATTGAGGAGGGAATACTTTTACTCCCAAATATCCAGCTTTTCCAATCATAACACATTATTGAGCGATATCATCATACGGCCAGCCAAACATCTCGATAATTGCTCCTTTTTGTCCATTTTTAAAGTTACTGGGTTGATTAACTGTAGGATGGTTCCAAATGAAGTCCAAATCATCGAGTTTAAGAATTGCTTTTTTTGTATCTTCGTCATATCCTTCAACTCTAACCTTAAGCAGAGCTTTTTAACTGTTGGAAACGAAGAAAGTATTGGAATCGGAAGGATTATCTCCGAAGTAATACCTAAATTACAATGATCTTACTTTAGTTTCAAATTACTGTAAGCAGGATTTACTCTAGTCACTACTGTTACATTAGCCCCACTACCTGAGTAAGTCAAACGTGCATAGCCAACAAGTATATTGTAGTCTTGATAGTTTTATCTCCATAGTTAATGTCCTCGGGGTGGAGTTTGGAAAGCCCTATTGGCCCAAGAAGGATCATTATCAGTTTGATTTCCTCTACATGCGTTTTAGTTGTCAAAATTGATACATGTATCTGTAAGATAGTTTCTAATAGAGAAGGAAGTAGTGAGTAGAACTAAGGAAAGTAGAATGGCAATCTGCGATTTCATAAATAAAATAGATTAATTATCTGCTATATTAGTCCTAAAATAAATTTATAACGTGCAGCAATTACTTGATTGAAGTGTTTTACTTCCAATCATTAAGTAGACACTATTCAGAATGAAAAGCACAAAGTTGTGCTAGCTGTTATAGTTTATATAAATTACATTAATAGTCATTAAAAAATGAGAGTGGGCCTACAGTAAAAGTTATACTCTATTGTATGTAAAGTTTTATGATAATGAATATGATCTTTAAACTTTAATTAAGATTAATAATACATTTTATTCTCGTTCTGAATGAGAAACATCTATAAATCCATCTTAAGAACTAGAATAAAACAAAAAACATAGCCAAAAATACAGTAAATAGATGCAAATACATAATAAAATAGCAAAGATCAACGTAGACATGTTCAGTCAGATATACCTACCTACATCTTCGAAATCGATAAAATCTAAGAAAAAATCGAAAAAGCCAAAATGACTCTTTATCATGACCTAGCCAAGCAATTTTAGGGAAAGCCAATTATAAAAAAGAATATACAGTCACCCAAAATACTCTAAATAAACAAGCCATAAGGAACATAAACCACAATATAAGCAGATTAACCCTACAAATTCAACAAGAAAAAATACACAGACATACCCAAAGTAAATCAACTCATGAATGCAGCTGTTTAGATTCAGTTTGACCCCTAATCCATAAAATATGAATACCAAGAAAGTGCTTAAACTCTCATATAAAATATCTTCTCCCAAGAAACTGAAAAAAATCTGAGAAAGAAAGAAAAATCAATGACAAATGCAATACTTGATGGGAGTAAACTCTAAAACGATTTGATTGAAAATCTGCTTATGCTGTATGGTCTTCGTAGAGAGTAATAGTTTCAATAAAATCTTGAGGATCCTTTATAAAAAATGTTATCATCATCAAACAAGATCGGGAAAAGAAGAATGCTCAAATTTCTGGCAGATATGATCAACAAAATGAATACTCGTAAGGATTACTATTAGCAGATTATAATCTATCTTCCTTTTCAATAGTTGATAAAATTCACTAGCGTTGCTTCTCTGATCAAAAAGATAGATATTATGAGTTGGATCATCAAATATAAAACATTAATGTAAATTAGTGGATTTGTTCTGGAGAATAAAGAAGTGCAAAAGACACTTGAAATTTTAGATACATCGACTGAGAGTTAGCTATGTGAGAAGAAAGCTATTTTGAATTAAATCTTTGAAATTTAACTATGGACTTTGAAGATACTCTACAATTTTAGATAATCTTTTTAGAAATAGTAGTTTACAAAGGAATCCATTACAGCTGTTTGTTAAAATCTCACAATATACCAAAATATTAAAACGAAACTCCGAAATATACTAAAAGATCGAAAAATAAACACATTATTTTCTCAAAACACATAGTAAAATATGAGCAGAGCAGAGTTAGCAAAATCATAGCAACTTCTGTGTTAAAAATAATTGTAATAGTTCTACTAAAAAGTATCACAAATAATCTTGTTCTTAGACATCAACAAAGAAAACAATAATCAAGAGATGGTAATCTACTCTGCGATCTTTCCAATACTACTTGAATTCTAGGATATCAAAATCGCAGATCATATTTTCCAGAAAGTTATTGACGATCATATGACAGTTTTCAAAAAACTATATTCTTTTGAAACCATTACCTAAAATTACATCCAGCTATTTACGGAGTTTGTAATGAGAAATCTTGAAGTATCAATAGGTAATGAATATGCTTTGGCCATTATTAAAATACTTTGGTTGCATAACGTGGAGAAGTATAAAAATAAACTAGAGATGACATTCGATCAAGGGAAATATTTTGTTATGTCAATCCATATTATCTCAACGTACATTAAAAAACTAGGTAATGTAGACAACGATGTTATCGAATATGAAGTACTGACCAACAATTTGCGAAAATATGCATCTATGATGCACAAGAGTAGACAGCAGTATAATAGACTAAACAAAAAAAGTGTAATGAATCTTCTTGAAAAAGGATTGAGCCAACTCTTCAAGACAACTCGTCAAAAAACAACAATTTCAAATTTATTATAGTAAATAAAAACCATCGCGTAATACGATAAATCATGATTCTTCAATAAAACATCATTTCGTTTATTATCTTCTCTCTCTAAAAGGATCTTCCTCTAAATCTTTACTCTCATGGATCCAAATACGAAAGGCATATTCATTCATCGTAAAACTAATAACTACTGTTCCTGGGTACTATTTGAGCTGAAAATATTGAGGATAGCCCTGTCTGTTCTCTAAAACTGATACTCCCACACTCTTTTTAAAAGAACGACAAAGTTAGTTTGATAGTTCAATTTGTATCTGCTCTGCATTTGCACATTGTCGAACTATCTTAGATACAAGATTCACAAGTAATGTTTTTTGTGAGTTTTCAAGAGGTGGCTATTCGAGGAAGTTAACTTTGTAGCTACGAGGTGGGCTTCGAGGTTGTGGTTTACGATAGGACATTTGTAATGTTAAGATTATAAGATTTGTTAGATTAGCAAAAAGCCAGTGAGATTATAAAATTTTGATCACGAAAAAGGTCTTATGGTTTCTTGACTTTTAAGCTGACTGTTATAGAAATTTCTATAGATCCCATGTTTCTTCTATCCATTTTGCAGAGCCTTTATCTTCGAAGTACCAATAGTTGCATAGTTGTACTTATTTTGTAGTTGTACATTCTTATTCATATTAGTGTCACTTTGAAATGGTACTTTGATCAGTCTAAATTTCTTCATTTTTACTTTGTAAGATTTTACTAGTCAAAAACCGTACTTCTCTTGTATTTGGTTTAGAATGTTTTGAGATGGGATCTAGTTTATGAATTCTAGTGACTTGTATATTTTTCGGCAAATGTTTTTTTACCAGAGCTTCCAAGTTAAAAAGTTTTGCCATTTGAAACAAATTTATCTAGCTGATCCAGCGGATGATTTTGATGAAATCTGCCTCCTGTAAATTTGGCAGATTGTGCTCCTTTCCAATAATCACCACATGTGCCTCTACTTTGTGTAGCTTAAAATTGTGGCATGGTTCGTGTTCTTTTCGCTTAACTAAGTTATATTTCTAAAGTTTATAATTCCCCAAAAAAATTAGTATATTCCTCTCAAACAGTCTCAAATAACTTTTAAAAGAGTATAGAGTAAGCAATATTATTCTCCCCTTTCTGAAGAGCAATTTCCTTCATAGTTACTTTATAATCAATAAACTTTTCTTCTAAATTCTGGTTAAATAATAGAATCATGGATAAATCGTTCAGTTTGGAGTGCATAGATTGTAATCAATTAGCTGAAGCCACATAAGAAAAAAGGCAAGAATAACTTGCATAGTAATCTTTAGTTTCATCTCACCTATAAAATTTCATTTAAAAAGACCCTATTCATTTTAATCAACTAACATTCAGCAAGAAGGTGAGTAGTAAAAAGCAGACTTCTGGTACTAAACTTTCACTTAAAAATGCAAAAAGAATGTACTTGAAGTCAACCGAAAAAAATAAAGTATTGTCGAAATAAAATGCTCATTAAAGTTCAACCTTATTAAGATTCAAATCACTCCATACGAAGATAACGATCATGTATCGACCAAGTAGCTTCGCTCCGTGTGTAAAACCTCATTAAACTTTGAAATAAAGTCTTTTTAGCCAATTTAAATAAGAAAGTAAGACTAATTTTTCTGGCTTCACTTTTAAATAAAAGCTACCTTCACAGAATGAAAATCGCTTAGAGAACGAACAATTTAAATCGTTAAAACTTTGTTAAGCCAAAAGAAACATATTTATGAACAAATAACTAAAATTATAAACTCTAACAAAAGAAATACCTTAAAATGACATAGAAAATATAAAAGATGCGTCATCTTAACGAAAAAGTAGATTTATGAGGATAAAGAAAGTTGAATTCCATTAAATTAAAGAAAACGAAGACAAACCATAGAACCAATTAAAATACAAAGACACTTTTTCAGCATTCAACTCTATTGCTAGTTTAAATCAACCCATTTCAAACAGAGATTATTAAGAAATCAACTCCCCTATCATAAAATTTATAGAAACCAACCAAAATTTAGAATAATCCATACATCAAGTTAAGAGAAACCATAAAAAACATTTGACTTTTTGCGAACAAAAGTAAAATAAGTTTGTAGGTTTCAGAACTGTATACACTCTAAAATCAATGGAAAATACAAATAGTCCCAGCTAAAGGAGCTTTCTAGATCTAACCTATATGCAGTCTAAGGATGCAGGTTTCAAGAATAAATTACTCATATGATTGTATATCTCAGAGTAGTTCATTGTGCAGATTGTTGAGTAATATTCTAGAATATTATCTATCATTCACCATGGCTCTATAAAATTCACCTAATTTTGGTCTATAGTATTGGCGGTTATATTTTGACGCTTACTGCGAGAAGTATAAGAGATATAGCTTGTACGACGTGTCATCTCCTTTCGCTTGTCACGATTTATCAACATCTTCATTCTGTTTTTCGCTGGCCTATCAGTTTACACAAACTCGATTTTCGCCGCATGCAATTAAGAACTTAATGTTTTTAATTCCGTATGGATTGCTTGCTGTTTGCCTTTCAGTGCTAAAGAAAACCAACAACTTTTCAGTTTCTGTTGTTAAGCACTCAATGATTAGTCCCCAAATTACTTGATCAAATCCTTGTATCGAGACTTAATGTGAAAAGATATACCATTTTTTGGCGTGACATGCATTCAGGATTATCATCTTTTCTTTTTGAAATCAACTCCTGCTGAGCTTTTAATGTATTTGAAATGTCTGATACTTTCAATATTTTTTCTCTATACTTTCTCGCAGCAATGATTCTTTCTTCTCTTTTGGTCAAATCATATTTCTTATTCACTGAAGTTTAAACATAGCTTATTGTACTTTCATTTTTATCTGAATAACTTTTTAAGGAAAGATTAGGTTTCTTGTACGTTTTAACCTTTGATTTTATAGCTCTTTGTGTATTTTAAATCAAATATTTGCGAGGATCTGAATAGTTGAGTTTGTATTCATGTCCTTTGAGCTATTTTGTGCTATTTTTTTTCCTTACTTCTTAATTATTACGGGTGGATTGAGTGGGCTCAAGAGTTACTTCTCGTCTGGATGGTAGTTGATAACGATATTTTTGCCCGAACATGAAAATAGATTTGGATGTGTTCGCGATGATAATTTTATAGATCTCAAAAATAAAATCGATTACGCAACATTGAAAGTAAGCAGCTATTCCTTTTATGCTTTTATAATTATTACAAGTTAAACCTTTGTCTTGCCTGATTTTGAATCGATCTCATGTTAATAATAAAAAAGGCAGGATGAATCAATGCAACTCATTCAATTTTAAGTGTACAGTTTTACTTAAATTTTAGTTGATTACTTTTATTTGTAAAAATATCATAAAACTGAACTTGGCTTACGATTTGGATATATAATCTAAGGTTTGAGAGTATTTGACTTGTTAAATTATATCTACACTTTACACACATTTTGAGGGTTAGACATATTCTAGCGATACTATTTCATCTTCCGCTTCTTCATGTTCTACCACACTCCCAACAACTCCCTCTCCAATTCAGTCGGCTCACTCTCAACAACATCTTTCATCTCAATACTAATATTCATCTCCGCAGCCACCTTCTCGTTCTCATCATACTAAAACTGCATAACCCCAAAAAAGTTCAGCTCTGAAAACTCATCTTTGAACCAAACTGTATTCAAACATTTCACCTTTACATCTCGATTAATTTCGATGTAGTGCACCATCTTGTAGGTTTAATATAGGCAATATTACTAAGGCATTTACTTTAACATGTTTTAGTATTATTCGAGATATTCGATTGGAACGTATTATTTTGAGTATTTGGAAATTAGACCGATTTCGGTCTTCATTTGGATTAGACTACGATTGAACATGAGGACATTCTGGGGCTTACGGTAGTCCAAATACTCGCTTATTATGAATTACGATTCACGTTAATGGTGTCGCACATAACCTTGAATCAACTCTATATTTGTTGATTTCGCTAAAGATTTGAGTACTTGTCTAAGTTGTTTTTAGTTAACAAGTTCCAATCCTTTATCCTTGTACTTTATAATTGCGACTTAACTTTCAGGATTATGATGTTGTTTGACAGTCAGCTGCTCCTCATTCTCTCGTTAATCAGAATGAAAAGTATAGTTTTTTGGTTTATTATCAAGGTTATCATTACTTAGTCCATGTTTGTAGCTGGGCACTACTGTTTCGAAGTATTTGATGTGATGGTTATGTTCATTATGGACATTATTTTGGTTAATCAACTTCTTCGAATCCACAAAGATGTTGGGTATTTGTTTCTTCATCTAACTACTAATCTGCACAGCTATTACCGAATTGCCTTTGGTTTTAACAAGCAGTTTACCCTCCCCACCTTCAAAAAAACATATTTCTGCGATATGCAGCCTAAAGTAGATTTTATGATCAACACTGGCCAAAAAACTGTAAAACTTTTTTATTTTAGAAACCTCAATTTTGAACATCGAACTCGAATGTTTCAGAAATTATTGTCCTCTCTCTTTCAACTCATGTTTCTACAAACAAATATTACACGTACAGTACTTGCTGTACTCAGAAGTATTGAATATTTTGCTCACAGCTGTCTATAGAGTTGTTAATCCAGTGTTTTGTAATATTGTACCCTGTAATCCTTTTTATTTCATGTATTATAATTATTGATAGATCTATATAACCCTGGAATAATCTTAGAAGTGTTTACCAACTGAAAGTATTTATCAATAAAATATTCCTTGAGCCCAATACTGAAATCTATCATACCATTTCGATGCCCAGTTGTCTATACTCCGATTAATTAGCTCTTGGCAGTGCTAGTTGAGGAGTAAATCGTTTGTGATGCCAGGTGGGTTGATTCTACTCTACATTGCGGTGATTTCAGCCTCTCCTTTGTCAAAGCAAGGCATAGTTATTCCACTGGTACTATACATTAGTTTGACTAACATCATCACCTTATTTTGATGTTTTCTTATTGCCTTAAATCCGCTATATAGGGCAAAAATTACTGGAAAAAATACTACCTAAACTTGTTGAAGTAGTAAGAATCTACTCCATCCAACACCTCTATATGTTGGCTTAATAGTTTAAAAGGACAGTCTCGTTATAGCTGTAGTCCTTTACCAGGCATGTTTGACAAGAAAAATCCAAAGTCAATATGAAAGATCTTCCCATTTCTATGCAACAAAATGTTCCCATTGTGCCTATCTTTGGCCTGTATGATATACATAACGAGACAATAAGCAGCTAAACTCTTCATAAAGTTTTATTTTGCCTACAAAATATTGTCTTCGTAGTAGATCTCGAAAAATTATTTCAAGGTCAATTTAGTTGGAAATGCAGTCTGTAACGTTTTTTGTAGCCTGTCAAATGTTACGGATTCTCTAACCAGTTCTATTATTCCCCTATCTGGACCCATTGACAACACTTAATGCGTTGTTAGAAGGAGAGGTAGTTACTCGAGTTTGAAGATGTAATCAAACTGATGAATAAGTTGCATTGCGAATTGCTCTTGCTTTAAGTCATCATTCGTTTTGATGATAATATACATGATATCCCAAGACTTTAAGTTACCGAAAATTGAGTTTTGGGCTATTCTTTGCCTGGCTTCTTTGAGGGGTTCTCCAAAAAATTTGCGGAATTATTGATCAAACATGTTCTTAGTATTTTGGTTATAAGATTTAGCA
>Ga0194117_10006089_pt1 | contig 10697 bp, 7 predicted proteins | sample TA2MahsurfametaG_FD_160579 | JGI IMG/M metagenome (GOLD analysis project Ga0194117, IMG submission 160579) | Freshwater microbial communities from Lake Tanganyika, Tanzania - TA2015009 Mahale N1 surface | ecosystem: Environmental > Aquatic > Freshwater > Lake | place: Tanzania: Lake Tanganyika...
GCGGTCGCCTGCCTCGCGGCGGGCATCCGCACCGGCTTCCAGCGGATCCAGTTCACGCCCGACCTCCTGCCCGCGGACCTGATCGGCACGCTCGTCTACCGCCCCGGCAGCGGCGACTTCAGCGTCAAGAAGGGCCCGATCTTCTCGAACATCGTCCTCGCCGACGAGATCAACCGCGCTCCCGCGAAGGTGCAGAGCGCGCTCCTCGAGGCGATGCAGGAGCGGCAGGTCACCATCGGAAGCGACACCTTCCCGCTCCCGTCGCCCTTCCTCGTCCTCGCGACGCAGAATCCCATCGAGCAGGAGGGCACCTATCCGCTGCCCGAGGCGCAGGTCGACCGCTTCATGCTCAAGCTCGTGGTGGGCTACCCGACCGCGGCGCAGGAGCGGCAGATCCTCGACCGCATGGCCCGCACGGCGCCCTCGCCGCGGATCGAGCCGGTCATGGAGCCCACCGCGATCATCACCGCCCGCGCGGTGGTCGACCGCATCTTCATCGACGACCGCATCCGCAACTACATCGTCTCGCTCGTGGTGGCGACCCGCGACCCCAAGGCGGCGAAGGTGCCGCTCGGCAACCTGCTCGAGCATGGCGGCTCGCCCCGCGCGACCATCTCGCTTGCCGTCGCCGCGAAGGCGAAGGCGTTCCTCGATGGTCGCGGCTACGTCGTCCCGCAGGACGTGAAGGACGTCGCGCCGGACGTGCTGCGGCACCGCCTGATCCTCTCCTACGAGGCGGAGGCGGAGGAGAAGACCGCCGACGACGTGATCCGCATCCTGCTCGACCACGTCCCCGTCCCCTGACCGCCGCCCTGCCGGCGAGGACGACATGCTCTCCTCCGACCTCATCCGCCGCATCCGCCGCATCCAGATCCGGACCAACCGGCTGGTGACGGACGTCCTCGCCGGGCAGTACCACTCGGCGTTCAAGGGTCGCGGCATGGAGTTCGAGGAGGTCCGTCCCTACCTCGTCGGCGACGACGTCCGCACCATCGACTGGAACGTCTCCGCGCGGCTCGGCGACCCGCACGTGAAGCTCTTCCGCGAGGAGCGCGAGCTGACCGTCATGCTCGCGGTCGACCTCTCCGCCTCGCAGTCCTTCGGGAGCCGCGTCGAGCTGAAGCGCGAGCTCGTCGCGGAGATCGCCGGCACCCTCGCGTTCTCGGCGATCCGCAACCACGACAAGGTCGGGCTCCTCGCCTTCACCGACCGCATCGAGCTGCTGGTGCCTCCCCGCAAGGGACCGCGCCACGTGCTGCGGATCATCCGCGAGCTCCTCGCCCGCGGGCCGCGGGGCACCGGCACCGACCTCGCCGCGGCGATGGACGAGCTTCGCCGCATCTTCCGCCGCCGCGGCGTCCTCTTCCTGGTGAGCGACTTCCTCGCGGAGGGATGGGAGCCCTCCTTCCGCACGCTGCGCCGCCGCCACGACCTCATCCCGATCGTGGTCGAGGATCCCCGCGAGCGCGAGCTGCCGGACGTCGGGCTGGTGGAGCTGACCGACGCGGAGACCGCTCGCCGGGTCACCATCGACACCGGCGACCGCCGCGTGCGTCGCCGCTTCGCGGCGCTCGCGCAGGCGCGGCGGGACCTCCTCGTCGACTCCTTCCGCCGCCTCGGCGCCGATCCGATCCGCATCGCGACCGGCGAGAGCTTCGTCGACCCGATCGCCGCCTACTTCCGCCGCCGGGAGGGCCGTCGGCGATGACGCGCCTCCGCGCGAGCCTGCTGCTTGCGATCACCTGCTGCCTCGCCGGATGCGGCGACGCGGGCGGCGACGCGGCCGCCGCCACGGCGGTCGAGGACGCCGGCGGCTCGCGGCGCATCGCGCGGAGCGTCGAGCTCGAGGGGCAGCGCCTCCGCGTCGAGATCGACCGCGACACGCTGCTCGTGGGCGACGCCATCCGCCTGCTCGCGATCGCGGAGCCGAGCGGGGACCGCCTCGCCCGCTTCGCCGAGGTCGGCGAGATGCTCGGCGACTTCGAGGCGACGCCGCTCGCCGCGCCCCGCATCGCCGGCGCGCCTCCGGGCACCGCGGTGCTCCAGCTCGAGCTGCGGACCTTCGACGCGGGCGAGATCTCGATTCCGCCGCTCGCGGCGGTGTTCGAGCCGCGCGGCGGCGGCGCGGCGGTCTCCCTCGCAAGCGACGCGATCCCGATCACCGTCGAGGGCGTGCTGACGGCGCCGTTCGATCCGACCGGCGGCGATCCCGGCGCGACCGAGGTCCGACCCTCGCCCGAGCTTCGTCCGCTCAAGCCCGCGGTCGCGCTCGAGGCGCCGCGGGAGTGGATCTGGTGGCTCGCGAGCCTCGCGGCGACGGTCCTCCTCCTCGCAGGCGTCGGAGTCCTTCTCTTCCTCCGCCGCGCGCCAGCCGCGTCGCTGCCGCCGGGTCCATGGGCGCTCGCCGGACTCGACCGCCTCGCCGCGTCGGTGCCGCCGCCTGGCGATGCGCCGGGCACGCGGCGGTTCTGGGAGTCGCTCTCCGTGGTCGCCCGCGGCTGGCTCGAGCGGCGGTGGGACCTCCCGACCCGTGACCGCACGACCCGCGAGATCGTGGCGTCGATCCGCGGGGACGGTCGCCTCGCCGACGAGGTCGTCCGCCCGCTCGAGCGGATCCTCCGCGACGCGGACCTCGTGAAGTTCGCGGGCGCCCTGCCCGGTCCCGACGCCGCGGCGGAGGCGTTGACCCTCCTCCGCGCGATCGTCGCGCGGGCGGACGCCGAGGCTTCGACCGACGACGCCACGACCGCGAGGGAGGCGGCGGCATGATCACGCCAGGCGTCTCCTCGCTCATGCTCGCGACGTCGCCCGCCTCGACCTCGGTCGCGCTCGGCGACCTCGAGTGGCTCGAGCCGATGGCGCTGCTCCTCGCGCCGCTCGCGCTCCTGCCTTGGTGGCGCGTCCTCGATCCCCGCATGCGGGCTTCCCTCCGCTTCTCCTCGGTGGGTCTGGTGGAGGCGTGCGTGGGGGGTGCATGGTCGCGCCTCCGCTGGCTGCCGACCCTGCTTCGGAGCCTCGCGATCCTCCTCCTCGTCGTCTGCCTCGCTCGTCCCGGCAAGGCGGACGAGCAGACCCGCGTCTTCGTCGAGGGCGTCGCGATCCAGATGGTGGTGGACCGCTCGAGCAGCATGCAGGCGCTCGACTTCTCCCTCGGCGGACGTCCGGTCGATCGACTCTCCGCGGTCAAGGCGGTCGCCGACGACTTCGTGAAGGGCGGCGACGGGCTCCCCGGACGCCCGGACGACCTCATCGGGCTCATCGCCTTCGCGGGCTTCGCCGACAGCCTCTGCCCGCTCACCCTCGACCACGACCACCTCATGAAGGCGGTCGAGTCGGTGCGGATGGCGGAGCGGCAGGACGAGGACGGCACCGCGATCGGCGACGCCCTCGCGCTCGCGATCGAGCGGCTCCGCGACCTCGAGGACCGCAAGGAGATCAAGAGCCGCGTCGTGATCCTCCTCACCGACGGCGAGAACACCGCGGGCGACCTCGAACCGCTCGTCGCCGCGGAGATCGCCCGCTCCTACGGCATCAAGGTCTACACGATCGGCGTGGGCACCCGCGGTCTCGCCCCCTATCCGGTCCAGTTCATGGGGCAGACCGTGCTGCGGCAGCAACCGGTCTCGATCGACGAGGAGACGCTTCAGGCGATCGCGAAGGCGACCGGCGGCGCGTACTTCCGCGCGACCGACACCGACGGTCTCGTCCGCGTCTACGAGACGATCGACGCCCTCGAGAAGACCCGCACCGAGGAGCGCCGCTACCGCCAGTTCGACGACTTCGCGACGAGCGGCGTCCGCCTCGCGGGGATCACGCTGCCTCCCTTGATGGTGCTGCCCGTCGTGCTCGTTGCGCTCGACCTCGTCCTCTCCGCCACCCGGCTCCGGAGGCTGCCGTGATCCCCTCCGAGCTCGAGTTCAACCATCCCGACGCGCTCCGCTGGCTCTGGCTCGTCGCGGTCGTGGCGGTCGTCGCCTTCTGGCGGCTGCGCGGGCGCGCCCGCTCCCTCCGCCGCTTCGCCGACGAGCCGACCCTGCGCCGCATCGGCGCGGAGTCCACGGTGCTCCGACCGGCGGCGCGGATCCTGCTTGCCCTCGCCGCGATGGGCTCGATGGTGCTTGCGCTCCTCGACCCGCGGTGGGGCTTCCAGTACGAGGAGGTCCAGCGACGGGGACTTGACTGCTTCTTCGTGGTGGACGTCTCGCGCTCGATGCTCGCGGAGGACGCCTCGCCCAACCGCCTCGACCGCGCGAAGGGCTTCATCGAGGACGCCCTCTCGGCGCTCGGCGGCGACCGAGTCGGTCTCATCGCCTACGCCGGCACCGCGAACCTCCGCTGCCCGCTCACGCTCAACCAGGACCTCTTCCGCATGTCGCTCGCGGAGCTGGCGCCGGAGTCGTCGCTCCGAGGCGGCTCGCTCCTTGGCGATGCGATCCGCGTCGCCTCGGAGAGCTTCACCGACTCGCAGAAGGGCGCGAAGGTGATCGTGGTCCTCACCGACGGCGAGGATCAAGGGAGCTTCCCGATCGAGGCGGCATCGAAGTCGTACGCCGAGCTGGGGGTGCGGGTCTTCACGGTCGGTCTCGGCGACCCTGCGGTCGGTGCCCGCATCCCGATCGAGGAGCGCGGTCGCCGCGCCTTCCTCCAGCACGACGGGCAGGACGTCATCACCCGCATGGACGAGACGACCCTCCGCGAGGTCGCGCTCGCGGGCGGCGGCGCGTTCTTCCCGGCGGGCACCAAGCTCCTCGACATGGCGGCGGCGCTCGACGCCTCGCTCGAGAACCTCGAGCGCGCCGAGCAGGAGTCGACCACCATCCGCCGATCGACGCCGCGCTTCCAGTGGTTCGCCGGGCTCGCCCTGATCCTTCTTGCCCTCGAGTCGCTCCTGAGCGAGCGGCGCGGCGGGCTCCTCGGGGCGCTGTGGTCGCGATCCGGACGTGGTCGCCCCGCCTCGTTCGTCTCGGCGGATCGGTCGATGGATCCCGCGGCATCTGCCGGTGACGCAGATCCGCGCAGGAGGGTCGCATGACGTTCCGAACGCTCCTCCGCGGCGTGATCCTCGCCTCGCTCGTCGCGTGGCGCGGTCTCGCGCAGTCGCCGCCCGCGCAAGCACCGCCGACCCCCGCGCCGGCGGCGTCTCCGTCGATGCCGACCGCGAGACCGATCGCCGCCGATCCGGTCGACGAGCAGGCTCGCGTCGCCGGGCTCCGCCGTGACGCGGACGCCGCGATGAAGTCGGGCGACCTGGCCCGCGGCCGCACGCTGCTTGAGGAGCTCCGCGTCGCCTCGCCTGCCGACGCCGCCGATCCCCGCGTCGCCTACAACCTCGGACTCTGCGACTTCGCCGAGGGTCGCTTCGCGGACGCCGCGGAGCGGTTCGCCGAGGCATCGCTCGCGCAGGATCCGAGGCTCGCCCAGGAGGCGATGTTCAACCAGGGAAACGCCCGCTACCGCCGCGCGATGAAGGAGCTCGAGCCGCCGGCGCCACCTGATCCCACCAATCCCGCCGATCCCGGCAACGCCGCCGCCCCTGATGCCGCAGCGGCGACGCCCACGACGAGCGACCTCGACGCGGAGATCGAGGGGACCCGCCGCGCGATCGAGTGGATGTCGCAGGCATCGACCAACTTCCGCGATGCCCTCCGCGGCGATCCGAAGGACCGCGATGCCCGCGCGAACGCAGAGCTTGCCCATCGGACCCTCAAGGACCTGCAGGCGGCGCTCGCCGACCTCGAGCAGCAGAAGAAGGAAGAGGAGGAGCGAGAGCAACAGCAACAGCAACAGGAACAGGGTCAGCAGGACGAGCAGCCCCAGCAGGACCAGACCCAGCCTCGTGACGAGCGTGGAGAGGAGCAGCCGCGGCAAGATGGCTCGCAGGACCAGAGCCAGCAGTCCCAGGAGCAGTCGAGCGAGCAGTCACGGGAGCAGCAGTCGCAGGAGCAGCAGTCGCAGCAGCAGGACGAGCAGCAGTCTCAGCAAGCGCAGCCGCAGCAAGGCGAGCAGCGAGGCGAGCAGCAAGGCGAGCAGCAAGCTCAGCCGCGGCAGGGAGGTCGGCCGCAAGACCAACAGGGGCAGGGGCAGGGGCAGGGTCAGGGTCAGCAGCAACAGCGGCAGCAAGGAGATCGCCCGTCGTCGCAAGGTCAGCAGCCAAGTCCCTCGTCGTCGCAGCCTCGGGAAGATCAGGGCGATCAGGCTCCGCAGCCGCCGGATCAGCCGGAGTCCGATTCGAAGCAGTCGTCTCCTCAGGACCAGTCCGGACAGGGCTCCCCGCCAGGGCAGCAGTCCTCGTCGCCAGCACCCGCGGCGGGCGTCGATCGCTCGGCCGGAGGCAACTCGACCCCGCCACCCGCGGTCGATCCGACCGAGGCGATCACCGCCGCCGACGCCGCGAAGAAGGAGCAGCCGACGCCCGATGGCGCGCTGACCGCGAACTCATCAAGCACCGCCGCGACGCCGGGTGACCGCCGCGCCGCCGCGGGCAACGTGCTGAGCCGCGAGCAGGCGGAGAAGCTCCTCCAGCTGATCCGCGACAAGGAACAGCAGCGCCGCGCCGCGCTCGCCGCGGAGCGTCGCGCGCAGCGATCGCGAACGCCGGTGCGTCAGGACTGGTAGCAGTGCATCGACCGAGGTCTCTTCGATGAGCCGGATCCTCCCTGTCCTCTCAGCCACGTCCCTGCACGCACGAATCCCCGCGATGCTCGCGGGACTCCTGCTGCTCGCGCTCCTCGGCGCTTCGCCCGCGGAGGCGGCGGAGGTCGACTTTCGCTTCGCCTCCCGCGACGCGTGGGTCGGCGCGCCCCTCGTCGTCGAGGTCGAGGTGTCGAACGCCTCGACCATCACGCCGCCGGTGCTGCCGGAGGTCGAGGGCGCCTCGATCCGGCTGCTTCCCGGCGAGCGGAGCTCGAGCTTCACGCAGGTCGTGAACGGCCGCGCCACGACCCGGCAGAGCCGCCTGTACACCATCGAGATCCGCCCGTCGCGGGAGGGCACCATCGAGGTCCCGCCGATCGAGGTCTCCGCGGATGGTCGGACCTTCCGCAGCGAGGCGACCACCATCACCGCGCGGAAGTCGGTGACCGGCGACCTCCTGCTCGCGCAGGTGCTCGGCGAGCCGCCCCAGGTCACCCTCGGCGAGCCGATGGAGGTCACGCTTCGCCTCGTCGTGCGTCCCTACGAGAGCGAGCAGCACGGCGCCGTGCTCTCGGAGGCGGACATGTGGTCGCTGCTCGACCTCGAAGGCAGCGAGCTCGGCGTCTTCCGCAAGGCGCTCGAGGAACTCGCCCAGCAGCGCCGGCGTCCCCTCGGTCGCGCGGTGGAGGTGGACGGTCGAACCTACTACGTCTACGACCTGACCACCCGGATCCAGCCGCTCCGCGCGGGACCTCCCGACCTCGGACCGCTCTCGATCACGCTCAACTATCCGACCGGTCTGCGGGCGGACCGGGACTTCTTCGGCCGCCGGCAGCTCTCCCTCGCCGGCGCGCGACCGCTCGTCGCGGTGCCGGAGGTGCTTGGGCTCGACGTGAGGCCGCTGCCGGAGCAGGGACGACCGGACTCCTTCGCGGGCGCCGTCGGGAGCTTCGCGATCCGCGCGACCGCCTCGCCGACCGACGCGGCGGTGGGCGATCCGATCACCCTGACCCTCGAGATCGAGGACCTCTCCGAGGAGGGCACCAACCTCGCCTTGCTGCAGGCGCCGCCGCTCGACCGCGTCGCGGCGCTCGTCGAGGGATTCCGCCTTCCGCCGGGCTCTCCCGCGGGCGTGGTGGACGGCCGCGTCAAGACCTTCACGCAGACGCTGCGTCCGATCTCGGACGAGGTCAAGGCGATCCCGCCGATCGAGTTCTCGTGGTTCGATCCGCAGGCACGCGAGTACCGCGCCGCCCGCACCGCCGCGATCCCGATCACGGTGCGCCCCACCGAGACGATGAGCCTCTCGCAGGTGGTGCAGGCAGACTCGGGCTCGCCGCGGCCGATCTCCCCGCCCGGCGAGACGGCGCCGACCGCGGGACTCCTCGCGAACCGACCCGCCGACGCATCGCTCCTTGCCGACGAGGACATCGACCTCGGACCATCGATCCTCGCGTGGATCATGGTGCCGCCGATCGCCGCGGTGATCCTCGCGGTCTTCCTTCGACGGCGTCGGATGCTCGCGCTCGATCCAGCCCTCGCCCGAGCGAGCCGTGCCCGCCGCACCGCGGTGCGGCGACTCGGGATCGGCGGCGCCGATGCGGTCGCGACCTCGATCTCGGGCTACGTCGCCGACCGCGCGAGGCTGCCGAGCCCGACGATCACCCGCCAGGAGGTGCGCGAGGTGCTCGAGTCGCACGGCGCGGACGAGCCGCTGCGCGAGGAGGTCGACCGGATCCTCCGGGCGTGCGAGCGGGCGAGGTTCACCGGTGCCTCGATCGACGACCCTGCCATCGCCCGCGAGGCGAGGGCGGCGCTCGAGCGGCTCGACCGCCTGCGATGGACGCGGACCGCCCCGTCGGACTCGATGGAAGGAGTCGGCGCATGAAGTCGTCGAACCACGTGACCACCCGCGCTCCACGGCTCGGCGATCAGGTCGATCCCCCGCGTTCCGGTAGTCGTCGCGTCCTTGCCTCGATCGCGTCGCTTGCCTTGCTGATCATCGCCGCCCTCCCGGCGACGCGGGCGCATGCGGCGCTTCATCGCCCGGACGAGGCGCTGCAGTCGCTCCGCCGCGCCGAGTCCGAATACGACCGCGGCATGGAGCTCCTCGCGGGTCGACCGGAGGAGGCAAAGGCGTCGTTCCTCGCGTCCGCCGCGGAGCTCGAGGCGGTGGTCGCCTCGGGCGTGCGCAACGCGGGACTTCAGTACAACCTCGGCAACGCCCTCGTCCGCGCGGGGGACCTCGGAGGCGGGATCCTCGCCTACCTCCGGGCGCGCGACCTCGCGCCCGCGGACCCGAGCATCGCCGCGAACCTCGCCCACGCCCGCACGCTCGTCGTCGGTCGTCCCTCGACGGCGAGCGACTCCTCGCTCGTCGATCGCCTTGCCTCGTGGTGGCACGTCGTGCCGATCCGCACGCGGGCGGCGATCGCGGTCGGCGCATGGATCGCCCTCTGCCTCCTCGCGGCATGGCGTGCGTCGCTCGTCGCGCCCGCCGCCGATCCGGGCTCGCGATCCCGCCAGGCGTGGATCGCGGCGATCGTCGCGTCGCTCGTCGTCGCGGTCGGTCTCGGCGGCACCGTCCTCGCGGACCTCGTCGCGCGGGATGGATCGCGGCGCGGCGTCGTCCTCGAGGGGGGCGTCGTCGCCCGCAAGGGCAACGGCGATGGCTTCGAGCCGCAGCTCGCCTCGCCCCTCTCCGCGGGCGTCGAGTTCACCGCGATCGAGCGTCGCCCCGGGTGGGTCGCGATCCGTCTCGCCGACGGCTCCGGCGGCTGGGTGCCCGAGCGGAGCGTCGGCTTCGTCTCGACGGATCCCGCGTCGAGCGGCTGACCACGTCGCGCCGCTGGTTCCGGGAACGACGGCGTCGATCGCATCGCAGGGCGATTGCCATGGGCGTGCTTGACCCTGCGCGGCGCGGTGCCGATACTCCCCGTCCCTTCGCCGGAGAGGTGCCTGAGCGGTTGAAAGGGCTAGTCTCGAAAACTAGTGTGGGGCATGTCCTCACCGTGGGTTCGAATCCCACCCTCTCCGCTTCGCTTGCGAGCCGCGACCCACGTCGCGGCTCGCTGCGTCTCGCGGACGCTCCTCCCCACGGCGAAGCCGCGGGGAGGAGTTCCCAAGGTCGCGAACGTGAGATCACGCGATCCGCAACTCCGGAGCTTCGGAACTTTGGAACTCCGGAACTCCGGAACTCCTCCCTGACGGAGCGAAGCGACGTCGGGGAGGTGGCTCGCTGGCGAAGCCAGCGAGACGGAGGGGAGGTCCGATCAACGGATTGCTCGCCTCGCGCAGCGATTGCGCAGCGCTGCACTCGCAACCCGTCGGAGTTGGTCCCCTCCGTCCTGCTCGCTGCGCTCGCAGTCCACCTCTCCCCACGGCTCCGCCGTGGGGAGGAGTTCAGGATCGCTCCACGTCGAGATCGCGCGTTCCGGAACTCTTGAACTCCTCCTCGACCGAGCGCAGCGAGGTCGGGGCGAGGCGTGCTCCGGAACTCCTCCCTGACGGAGCGAAGCGACGTCGGGGCGAGGCGTGCTCCGGAACTCCTCCCTGACGGAGCGAAGCGACGTCGGGGAGGCGTGCTCCGGAACTCCTCCCTGACGGAGCGAAGCGACGTCGGGGAGGTGGCTCGCTGGCGAAGCCAGCGAGACGGAGGGGAGGTCCGATCAACGGATTGCTCGCCTCGCGCAGCGATTGCGCAGCGCTGCACTCGCAACCCGTCGGAGTTGGTCCCCTCCGTCCTGCTCGCTGCGCTCGCAGTCCACCTCTCCCCACGGCTCCGCCGTGGGGAGGAGTTCAGGATCGCTCCACGTCGAGATCGCGCGTTCCGGAACTCTTGAACTCCTCCTCGACCGAGCGCAGCGAGGTCGGGGCGAGGCGTGCTCCGGAACTCCTCCCTGACGGAGCGAAGCGACGTCGGGGCGAGGCGTGCTCCGGAACTCCTCCCTGACGGAGCGAAGCGACGTCGGGGAGGCGTGCTCCGGAACTCCTCCCTGACGGAGCGAAGCGACGTCGGGGAGGTGGCTCGCTGGCGAAGCCAGCGAGACGGAGGGGAGGTCCGA
>Ga0194117_10006092_pt1 | contig 10695 bp, 13 predicted proteins | sample TA2MahsurfametaG_FD_160579 | JGI IMG/M metagenome (GOLD analysis project Ga0194117, IMG submission 160579) | Freshwater microbial communities from Lake Tanganyika, Tanzania - TA2015009 Mahale N1 surface | ecosystem: Environmental > Aquatic > Freshwater > Lake | place: Tanzania: Lake Tanganyika...
AAAAAACTATAAACAAGATGATAGTTGCGCTGAAGAACATCAATATTATGAAGATGAAAGCTATAAACAAGATGATATTTGCGCTGAAGAACAACAATATTATGAAGATGAAAGCTATAAACAAGATGATAGTTGCGCTGAAGAACATCAATATTATGAAGATGATCAACAAGTTTATTATTGTGAGGAGCAACAATATTATCAAGATCAAAAATACATTGAAAATATATATGAAATAGAAGAACAAAATAAGGAACAACAAATTATAAATAATATAGAGAAAGAAAATGAAAATACACTTGAATCTGTAGTAGACGAATTATATAATTATATTAATACAATTGAACAAAATAAAGAAAGAGTAAATAATAGTGAAGAAATGCCACCATTGATTGAAATAGAATATCATGAAATTAATAATGTTATTAACAACATAATAAATGATGTAGTAATTCAACCCAACAATAATGATAAGGAAATTGAACAGCTTACATTACAATTAAATAACTGCAAATTAGATGACAGCAACGAAATTACTCAAGTTAAAGAAGAGGAAAATACAATAAAAGATGAAACTATATCTAATGAAGATTATGTTACAATTACGCACGATGAAATTGAACCTATATCTAGAGAGAGTTGTTCTATGATGTGATTTAACATCCTGTTTGATATCTTGATGCATTCGTCTTATCAAATTCAATGTTAACAATTATTTTTTTTAATTTAGAAATTTCACAATTTTTCCATAAAAATGTTTTTGATATTGGATTAAATTTAATATCAAAAATTGTTTTATAGTTGTAATTTTCAACTTTACAATCTAATAAATTATTCAATAAATTAATTATTTCTAACTGTTTATCATTATCTAATAAATTATACATTGTAAAAAATTCAGTTTCTATAGTGTCCATTTGAATATCTAAATTAATTATTAATTAAATTATCAAATTTTAAATATCGTTTAATATTAAAAAATATGTTAAGTATATAAAATAATATGACTTTAAAAAAACGAAAAATTTCAAGAAGAAATTCCAGTTATAAAATTAAAAAAGGTGGTGGATGATCTAGTCCAATTGAATTAATAAATCAAAAACAACAACATGGCGGATCACGCAAGAGAAAAATTCAAACAGGTGGTAAATGATCCGAATCAAAAGTTTCTTGGTTAGGTTTATTTTAAATGTAAATAAAATATAACGTTGTGACGTATACTTACCAAATTCAACCGATAGTTTGTATAACTGATTTGTTATATTTTTATACATAAACGTTATTGAAATACTAAAATATATAATTTTAAATAACTATAAATAATAATTTAAAATTATAATATATATGAACTATTTATTAATTGTTATTACTATTTTATTTTTATCGGTATTAATATATTTATCTATTAATCATAAAGAATCATTTATTACATATATTAAAGATAAACAGTTAATAGGCACTATTGACAAAGCTGGAATGGAAGATAATAAATATCCATTGAGTTCTACGCGAAGTGATAGATTGCGTCGCAATGAAGAGCAATGTTATGGAACACTAAATGTTCCCGCAAATCAAATTACAAAAAATAATAGAGGATTATGTTTAAATAATGGATCAGCTAGAAAAAAAACAAAACAGTTATTTCGGAATAATAGAATACTAGAAGGAGAAAGAGCACCTTCAATTGGAATGTATGCTATAGATTTTAGTAATTATGAAACATATTATGAAAGAGAGATAAAAGGAAAACCTTTAACAGGACAAATTACGGCTGGTAATATGGTATTAACATTATCTAGTCAAGGGCAACCTTCTGAAATGGTAAGTATATCTAGTAATGGAATTAGCACAAAAGAAACACCTAAAAGGTTGACATTATCTAAGGTTAAAAGTATATGTGATGAATTAGGAAGTAGCTGTGCTGGTTTTACTGTATTTACACCTACCGATGATAGACCAGATAGTGTTGCTACTTTTTTTTATTCTAGCATTGAACAAGATAGAAGTGATATATATTCATTAGATTATGAATATCGCAATTTAGGTAATCTTTCACAAAATAAAGAAGCTAAATATTTAAAAAATAATAAGGGAGCTATATCTTTTATTAAAAAAAATCCTGAATATATTGAAAAACCTATTGTAAAATTAGACACAGGTAGTGTTAAATATACTAAATTAAATTGTAATGTAAAACAAAATGAAAATTTTATGTATTATAATATGAATGGCACACTTGATCAATGTAAGTCAAAATGTATGAGTTTATCAAATCCAGATTGTATAGGGTTTTCTAAAAATATTAAAAATGGAGAAGATTCATCATCTAGTTGCGTTTTTCATAAAGGTAACGAATTAGATTATATGAATTCTATGATATCTGCTGGGGATTGTCCTGAAGGTTTTGACAAAAAAACAGATAGAGAAGGTTATTGTGTTAAACCTAATGATTCAAAATTACCAAATAATACTTTAATAAAAAATTGCAGACAATCCGGAGGAACACCAAATCCATCATCAGGCAATATACAATCGTGTATTCCCACAAAAACTGAAAAATTATGTCTTCCTTCTAAGGAATTTGCAGTGTATAAGAGAGAATTTGATAATTAAGATATAAAGATAATTATAATAATAAAATATTATTATGTTTATATTCGAAGTAGAATCAAGCTATCAATCGTCTGTTCTTAAATATATTTATACCAATAAAAATATGATTGTAAGAAAAGAAAACGATGATCTTCATTTATGGGCATCTCATATGTTTAAAGACGAAGATAATAATTATGAATTAAATGTAGGAGAATATGAATTAAATTATAATAATAATAAAATATTTATGTCATATTCATTAATTGGTGATGTTAAAGCTACTAGCTATAATTTAGATATATATAAAAAATTAATTTTAAAATGCGAATCTGAAGAAGTATTTACAAAATTGTATAATGCTGCTTTAGATAAAAAATCAAAAAAGGAAGAAAAAAAAATAAATATATATTATTCTGATAAAAATGGAGAATGGATTATATATAGCAAAATACCTAGTCGTAATCTTGATTCTATTTATATTGATAATGAAATTAAAGATAAAGTAAAAACAGATATACAAAATTTCATAAATAGTGAGGAAGAATATGATAGATTTGGTATCCCTTATAAAAAAACCTATCTTCTTACAGGAGTTCCTGGTTCAGGTAAAACAAGTTTTATAAAAGCAATATGTCATGAATTTGGTTATAATTTATGTATGCTTTCTATGTCTAAAGAGTTTGATAATCAATGTTTAATGAATGCATTTAAATATATTGAGAAAAAGTCAATCTTATTAATTGAAGATATTGACAGTCTTTTTGATAAGCGGAACTCATCTAGAGAAAATCCTTTAATTTCATTTAGTAATCTTATCAACTTACTTGATGGTGTATTTTATAAACACGGTATTATTATATTTATTACTACAAATCATCCTGAATTATTAGACAATGCTATGCTAAGAATGGGTCGTATGGATATGATAATTCAAGTAAATTATCCCAAAGTAAGTGATATTAAACGATTATTTATTGATTTATTAAAAAATAAATGTGTAGGACAAAATGTTGATAATTTATTTGACAAATTTTATAATCATATCAAAGGTAAAAAGATAACTATGTCTGCTATAGTCAACTTTTTATTTAGATATCGTAATAATTTTGAAGAACATATTGATGAGCTCATTGATACTAACGATTTTATAAGTAGGTCTATCGGAGAAAATAAAGAAGCACTATTATATAATTAATAAATTCAATATGAAAAAAAAATTGAATTCATATATTTTTTAATATAAAAAATGTCATTCCAAGATTTACTAATACCAGAATTAATAAATCATATTGCTATAAATTGTGATGTTAATTCATTGTGTAAATTAAGATTAACTTCAAAGGAGATAAGAAATGTCATAGATTTTGATGCTATTAAAATACTATACATAAAAAGTGTTATTCCAGAATTTATACATGAATATATTGATTTTAATAGCAATTTTATGTTAAATTCACAACATGTAGATATAGGCACAAAATTTGGTATAGGTTATATTGACTTTTTTCAACCAAATGATTTTATTAATAATAATTATAAAACAAATATAATATATGGATATGATCATATGTCTCGCTTTTTCATATCCATATTATATAAAGATCTTATTGATTCCAAAAATAAAATAGTAACTTTTTTTCAAAGATATTCTGAAAATCCACCTTATTATGTATCATGTCAAAATACATTTATTTATTCAAGTTATTGTGCTACATTTTACTTCAGTTATAATAAAAAAATTACAGAAATATATGAAATTCTTTTTAAACTTATCAATCATGGAAAAGCTGAAAACAATATAGAAAGTGATGAAAAATATAGTTATACATTAGATTTTTAAATAACAAATAAATAATGAATTTTATATAAAAAAAATTGAAATATTTATAAATCAATATAATCATTCTAATGGAATATTCAACGATATCAAAAAAAATAACAAACACATTATCTAAAGATGTAAAAAAAAATAATGGTATTTATTTTACACCACCCAGTTGTGTTATGAACAATATAAAATTATTAGAACCATATTTAAAAAAGAATGCTAAAGTTTTAGAACCATCATGTGGATCTTGTGAATATATAACAGCACTACATAATTTATATCCTAATCTATTTATTACAGGTATTGAATATAATAAAATAATTTATGAGTCAATAAATCATCTAAACAATTCTAAAATTAATATTATTAATGATGATTATTTAAAATATGAAATGAAAGAAGAATATGATCTTATTATTGGAAATCCTCCTTATTATGTGATGAAAAAAAAAAATGTTGAAAAAGACTATTATAAATATTTTGAAGGAAGACCAAATATATTCATATTATTTATAATCAAATCATTGAAATTATTGAACAATAATGGTATTTTAAGTTTTATACTACCAAAAAATTTTTTGAATTGTTTATACTATAATAAAACAAGAGAATATATAGATAAAAATTTCCAAATTTTAAATATAGTTGAATGCTCTCAAGACAGATATTTAGAAACTGAACAAGATACTATAATATTAATAATACAGAAAACAAAAAACCTAGATAATAGACAATTTATTTTAAAAATAAATAATTACACTATATTTATTACGAAACAAAATAATGAACAAATTAAAAATTTATGTGAGTCTTCAGTGTCATTAGCTTCATTAGGATTCAAAGTAAGTGTTGGAACAATAGTATGGAATCAATGTAAAAATTTACTTACAGATGACTCTACAAAAACACGATTAATATATAGTTCAGATATTATTAATAATCAGTTGATACAAAAAAAATATAAAAATAATGAAAAGAAAAATTTTATAAATAAGCCAGGTATTATAACACCTATGATTGTCATTAATAGAGGATATGGTATGGGTGAATATAAGTTTAATTATTGCCTATTAGACCAAAAAAAAGAATATTTAATTGAAAATCATTTGATCTGTATACAATATATCTTAAAAGATGATTTACCAAGAGATGAATTAATTAATTTATATAAAAAAATACTTATGTCATTGCATGATAAAAGAACTACCGAATTTATTACACTTTATTTTGGAAATAACGCTATAAATACAACAGAATTAAACAATATACTACCTATTTATTAAGATATTTGAAATGCTGGAAAAGCGATTCCATTCCCATTTTTCCATCTTAATAATATATTAATTTTTTTTCCAGTTTTCGTAATACATTCATATCTATATTTTTCAGGATTTTTTTTAACAGACACAATATTATAATCGTCTAAATCAATTTTCTGTATTATAAATTTTTTTTCTGTAAGAGAATAAAGCATATATATTTTGTCTTTTTGTGTATTATATAGATACTTTGATACCATTTCAATATTTAATTCAGTGCTATTTATAAATGACGATATACTTTTATTTGATAAATTTTTGGCATATTTATAACATTCTATATCTTTTAAATTATTGGTAAATTTACTACTTTTTTTACATCCTCTATAGTATAAATCTTGAAATAGTTTCATACATTTTGGTTTATTATTATGTATTTGCGTAATGTATTCATCTTGTTTTGGCATAGGGAGTTCCATAAATGTAGCTAATTGTTCAAGATAATTGTCATAGTAAAACTTTTCATAAGATGCACTCATATATTGGCTTGGTTTCATGGGTGATACAAATTGAGGTGCTTCATCTATAGAAGAAGCATTAAATTTAAATTCCAAGTGATATTCTTGAATTAAATTATGTTGTTCATGTATTTTAATTAAAAAATCATAATTATTTCTACGACCAGATTTGTGAATACAATCTACATTTATGAAGGGTATACTATTTAATTCTTCAAAATAATTAAATATTTTTTTCTTTAAATCACGCCATATTTTGAATTTATAATAATGCTCTGGTACTTTATTATTAATTATGGCACCTATAATACATTCTCTTATTTTATTGTTTGCGTCATTTGAGCCTCTCTCTGTTAAATTAAACGTGTTAATACTTTTCCAATTTTAGATTTCTTTATTATAAATAAAGTCTATAGTGAAATATTTTTGTAAATCGTCTATAATTGTCATTATTCAATTTTTTATTGTGAGTCAGTGTTATGTAATATCAATTTTTTTTTATGTGCTTTGAAATAATTTATTATCGTCGGTGTCACTTAAACGCACATATTTAATAAATATTGTCTATTCTGATAGATCAACTACTCGCTAATATATGACAGAAGCACGAACATAAGAATACTTACCTTTTTTAGAGCATACATATTAGTCCATTTCATTTTCTATACTCTCTTATGTTGCGACACCTGTAATATAATGAACCTTAATCGTAAGAATATTCATTAAAGTCTGAGTCGTTAATAGTAGGTTTAGTTTTTTTTTTTGTAAATCCCTTGCCTTTATGATGATATTGCTTTATAAATATTGTCAGATTCTGACATCGTTGCCGTCATAAACCTTAAATTTTTTCCATAGTTTAGTATTAATAAGTTGAGTTGACTTAGTAGCTATCATTCTAAGTTCTCTTTGTTTTGATGTTTCTTCTCCATTAATTTCTCGCAATGTGCTCTTTTTCCTTGATACTCATCAAATATTTTTTCATTATGACTCTCATTAAAACAAATGTCAATCGCTTCTTTGGTGAGTGAATGAAATTAATTTTTAGATCATTTTCAGGTCTTATTATTGAATATGAATCAGCATAGCTGATATAGAGTATATCTTTTTTAAAGTGTTGATGATAACACAAGATCAATATTACCAATAATTTCATTACACCTTTTAACATTTCAAACGCCGATTTTTACGGCATAAAAAATAATTTAAAATGTAAAATCAACAGGCGTGCTTTCCCTTTTGGGTTGTTTCTTTAACGCCGATTATCTTACTTTACCCTGTCTTTTTATTTACACAGGTGAAAGACGATGCTTGAAACTGAAACTAAGCTTAGTTGTAAAAGATTTAGAAGAGTTTTCTAAAGTGCTTTCAGGAATTATACTATTGATCGCCATATTTTTAAAAAGTGTGTTATATTCAATGAAATTACGCAATATTATATTATTTACTGCTTGTAAAAGTAATTAAAAAATATGTTTGACGCTTTAATCGTTAAGATAAATCTCAATAAAATTATATCAATTGTATAAAACAATTTAAACAATACCAAACTATAATAAATAATATGTTAAATTCTAACTTACTATTTATTATATTATATTTAAGTTGTCTTATTGGTGTCGAAGTAATAACAAAAACAAAATCACCAATTGTATTAGATTCAATTATTTACAGAATATATGTTTTGTCTTTAGATTTATTGATTATTAATATGATAACATTTCAAAATAGTTTTAGTTTAATTAACCGAGCACCTATGATGCTATGTTTTAGTATATTATTTTATTATATTATACGCGATATATTAAGAAATAATCAAAATTATCAATATATTATTCATTTGTATCATCCAAATATTATTCTTACTAAATTTAACGGATACTATACAGGAATACGCTATAATTTGATAGAAATAATAATTAAATATTTGATTATTTCTACATTTTTATTCCAACATGTATTTTATGCATGTCTTTTTTTAAGTATAATTATGTCAGTTGATTTATTATTTTATTATTTAAATATTAGTGATTCAACACATCAAATATTTCAAAGTGCAGTTGGATTATTATTTAATATAAAAAATAAAGAATAAACTATTTAAGGATTATTATAATGAATATTAATATATATAATGTCTTCTACTTCTCCTTTAACGATGTTTGTGAATCAACTAAGTAGTTTGGGAAATGAACTTAGTGATATGTATCCAAATGATGTAGATATAAAAATAGCGAAAAATTCCATAGATACTATAAAAAGAATTAATCCTAAAATGCTTTTTGATACATTTTATCAAAATGTATATGCTTATAAACAACAAATTTTAGATAAGGATGAAGGATTCTTTTTAAATATGGATTATAATTCAGTTGTAGGTGGAAAGGATAATAATATGATGACAGTAATGAATTTACAAAAATATTGGACAGGTATGAGTGCTGAAACAAAAGATTGTATGTGGCAATATTTTGGTGTGTTAATAAAATTATGTGATAAGATAAAACCTTAAATCAGATTTTTCGCACTCCCCTAAAAACATAAACAATTTTTACTAAGCTCACAGCAATCATTGTTATTAAATAATGTATTTATAAAATATCTAATAAATCCTTTATTCCACTAGGTAATAGATAATTTATTTTTATATTTTTATATTTTTTTATCAATAAATCAATATCTTCCCCAAAAGTATTTATTACTAATGCAGTATTTAAATTTACTTTATTAGCACCTATTATATCTTTTTCTATTGAATTGCCTACAAATAAACATTGATTGGGATTTAAATTATTTAATGCTTTTAAAAATATCTTTTTACAATTTTTACGACACATATTTTCATCTGATGATAAAATTATAATATCAAAATAATCATATAAATTGTGTTTTTTCAAAGCTTTAATAAAAGGATCTCTGGCAACGCTTGTATTAGAAATTATACCTAATTTATATCCTCTATTTATCAAATAATGTAAAATATCATGAAGATTAGGATATAATAGATCGTATCTATATGAATTACTATTTATAAATTCACGTTTTTTTAATCCTAAAACACCACCCCAGTCAAAAAATATGTATTTATATGGCATACTCTAATATATATTAAGTGCTTTTAAATATTTTAAATAAAATTTATAATTAACCCTTACATCATTCGCTTTATTTTTAACATAAAAAGAGATATACTATCATTTACTGAGAGTTAAATGATAGAATATTTACAAATGGGATGGATATAAGAAATTATAATATGATTAAGTGAATCCTCAAAACGTTTTAAGTATTAATTAAATATTTTTTATTTAAGTATTTATTCAAATCTATAATTATAAATGATAAATATATCAATGGCAGCTCAAATAGTTAGTAATTATTTAAATTTTGACGATAATACTCGTAAATATTTTAATTTAAATTATGAAAAATATAATAAATAATCGTATTTTGTAAAACAGCCAAATTTTTATAAAAAATTATGATATATGAATAGAGTGAAGATTATAATAAATTTCATATAAATAAAACATTAAATATTTTTTGCCTACATATTCTAAAAAAGAAAATATAAAATTGCCTATAGATAAAAAAAATATTTTTAATTTGTTATGTAGGTCATAGGACTAGTCAAAAAAATTATAAGGTTATGATGTAGTCTCTATAAAATATGGTTATGGTATTTCACCTTCATTTGGAATTCCTGTAGAAAATATGCCAATGATTACATCGGAGTGTAAATTATATTGTTAATTTTTTTTATAAATTATGATATGATATAAAAATAAAATAAAAATCATAACAAACATCTTTATAATACAAGTGTAAGATTTTCAGATCGTATTAAATTAAATTTAAATCCACCGTCATAGTCATTGAATTTTATTCGGTAAATTCCTATATTATTACTAACCTTACGATCAACAACCCCTATACACCCATTAAGATCGTTATTTACTAATAATCCATCAATTCGCACAAGTGAACCCTCTTGTATTGTGGTAAAATCTATTAAGTCTGATATGGATGCCTTTTTATATCTGAAAGAAATAGTATGTTGTGGTTTAGTCCAAATTTCACCATCCATTAAATCAAAGAGACTCTGAATTTCTTCTTTGGAAAGACGATAAAATTCTCCGTCTAAATCAGAACGATTTGTAAACCGTTGAAGAAGAGCACTCAGTGTTTTACCTTTTATTATAGCATTAGATACTTTCTTAGCTAAATAGATAACATAAGGTGTAGGTAGTCTATTATTGTCAGATGTATTTAGATGAGATAATCGTGTTTCAACATCTTGTAAGGTTGAACCTATAATAAATATTTCTGGTGTAGATGTGTTAGAGAAGCAGTATATATATCCTATATTCATTATGTTTAAAACATATTGATTTGTAAAATAATCATCAATTTTTTCTTATTATATTATTTTTATACTAATAAACATTCTTTAATGATTTTAAAATAAAATTATATAATTAAACCATACAAAAATTTA
>Ga0194117_10006098_pt1 | contig 10686 bp, 7 predicted proteins | sample TA2MahsurfametaG_FD_160579 | JGI IMG/M metagenome (GOLD analysis project Ga0194117, IMG submission 160579) | Freshwater microbial communities from Lake Tanganyika, Tanzania - TA2015009 Mahale N1 surface | ecosystem: Environmental > Aquatic > Freshwater > Lake | place: Tanzania: Lake Tanganyika...
ACACATATATATATCCCTTTGTTCTTCAGGACTCAAGAAGTTTCTCTCAACATTTTCTTTTGTTTGGAATAGAATCCACATTGAATAGATAAACCTCTACAAGCATGGAGTCGAGCAATCTTCTATCAATAACGCAATCAGAGGTCTAGTTTTCGAATTAGTTCAAAAAACGGACATCGCCAAGTTGATCTAAATCACTTTTGCACTACATTTTAGAGAAGATTTGTATCCGTTATTCTTGTATTAGAGCTACATGTCTTCCATAACTATCTCAGAAAAGTCAATATTTGTGATTTTTTTATCTCCTTCAGCGTACAAGGCTTCACTGAAAGGCGAATTGCCAGCGCAAACATTTAGAATTTTGCTATCGTATTTGATGTACTGAGAAATGATATCTCTTAAATTTGTCCAGTTTTGATACTAATAGAATTCGATGCAGTTTCTATTGAGGAGAAAAGTAGTCAGCATATCGTTTCTACCAGAAGGGCTGCTTGCCGTAATGACTATTCTTTTAAAAATACATGCAGATTTAAATTATAAGTTTTATTAATCAACTCTTAACAAACATTCATATCTTCAGCGATAAACTTCTAAAGAACCTAACAAGTTCAGGAAGAAGGTGAAAAGAGAAGAAATAAACAGCCTCCCGCCTATCCCGAGACGGAGCATTGTCTTTGGATGACATATGGAAGCTAAGATAGATGGAGATTACAGGGCAAGTCTGTTCTTTAACATAACAGAATTTGTAGTCTAATCTCCGCATAGTCTAAAAATAAACAATTAAAAGACTAATAAAATCTTCAAATTGACATTTAAGTGGGAATAGATTTTTGAATGTTTTTCTATTTAAGCACAAAGATATATGACTAATGTGGAGTGTTTTATTTAATATTAGTGAAACCTAAGATCAGGAGAGCCAATATTCCAAAAAAGATAGAACATATTCTTGAAAATCTTTTGGCACTATCTTCGTAATTTCATCGATCTTAGCATTGATTTCTTCTATTTCTTTCTCAGACTTTTATCTCTTTATTTCCTCTTTGATCTCCTCAAACTCTCCGTTGCATGCCTCTTCACAATTTTTACAGTCTTCACATTTGCAGTTGCTGTTGCATTTGACTCCACTGTTGTAGCACTCGCAATATTTTTTGAGGCAGTTTGATTTCTTACAATTACAAAATCTTTTTTAGCCGTCCTATACCTAGGGATTAGGCCGATAACGCTTTTCTATTACTCCTTGGTTTTAGCAGCCAGTGCATTTACAGAGTTCATTGCATTTGCGACCTAACTAATAAAACGACTACCTTGAGTAAAACATTAGCAATAATTTTTTGTGCACTTTGATTTAAGGCAGTTACATCCGAAAATTTTTGATGACTTTTTGATGATCTAATTCAAGCTTTCATTAGGTTCCTTCCTTGAATCCTCCTCGATGGTAGCTTCCTTCCCGTTTTACTAGCCGAGTTGACGCTAGCTTTGAGTCCTGATGGGTGGCTTGGCATTTTAGTGATTGGAGAAGGGTGATGATTATGTGTGTTTGGGCAATGCGAAGTGTATTTATTGTTAATGATTGAGATATATGTTGTCTAGTACTTTTTTTCCTTCCTCCATGAGTTCTTAGTATGTATTTTTGGGTTTGGATTCTTACTGACTATTTTTTTAAACTTGATTTTCGTGCTAATTGTTTCGATTTGAATCTGGGTTAGACATTATTAATTATTTGGCGTAAATCTATAATTCATATCGTCAACTACAACATACAAGTTTGTGAATAGTTGTGATATTTCGCAACGATTTAAGAAAGCTATTCTCTTAGAATTGAATATTTTTTGCAGTAATAATGAAAGATATCTGTCAGAGTGATTTCTAATATTCAGCTTATATTTGAACAATTTATAGAGTTACTTTGATTGATAATCCTTTGCTTATTCTTTACCCTCAGTTAAATAAAAACAAGTTAATTTTTTTAGAATAAACAGCAATCTAATATTCTAACCTTAGTTGATTAATATAATAGAAGAGCTTCACAATTGAAAACGAATTCGTATCTACAAATTCATTCATTCAATATAATTTTTGTTGTGTTTCATATGACAAAATACATATCATATCTCATCTGCATGCATCTCCAAAAGGTTGTAAACTCTCAAACAAAAGGTAGGAACCGAGAAAAACACGAAGACTCTAGGCTCTTACTTATCAGTAGGGTTATTTAACAAATTATACAAATTTATAGAGACAAACTTTTCCTCGTTTGTGATATTTTATAGATAGGTTCATTCTATAAATACTTAATGGAACTAAGCTGAATACATTTACCTCGATATGGAACAATAGCAATCTAGAGCTAATCAGCTAGTTCTCCCACCTCGTGCTCGTGGAAGCTATACGAACAAGTTCAGAAGCATCTAAATCACTACAAACCACTTCTAAGCTAGTCTCAAAAACGTCACCAAGATTGTCATCTTCAGCATGAAGATTACTCCACCCATTGAAGCAAAAAATGTTACCTTAAGAGAGGAGATAGTCAGAAGTATCATGCCCTCGGTGAAGACTAAATTGAGCCATCCTGTTTTCAGAGGATTTAATATCTATGCCAAAGATGAATCTAAAGAAAAACAATTTGAAATCAAGACAGACAAATATTTAGTGGCTATTCAGCAGAGAAAAGTATTTGATCTATCAAATCGCAAAGTGTTTCAACTCTTCATGAATGTTGGACTTAGAGGGATCATGAGCCGTCTTGGTTTCATCGAAATCGGAAAGTCAGGTAAATACTTTGATGTTTCCAAGTCAAGTCAAATCGACAAGTTAAAGATGTACAAAGGTTTCAGTTCTAATTTCATGGAATTATAAAGAGGAATTTTTTTGCGTGTCGATACAGCTCGTAAGATAGTGAGAGATGATTACGTTTTGGATGTGATCAACAATATTTACAAGCTGCACAAAGAAAAAGATAAAGAAGATAGAAGAAATTAGGTGAGAAAACTGTTAAACAACTCAATCATAATGACAAGTTATGGAAAGTGTTCCTTTTACAGGATTCTAGATGTAATATTTAATAAAAATGTCAATGATGTGCGAGTTAGCAATGATATTCCCAATCTCAAGGACTATTACAGCAAAAAGTACAATATCAACATCAGATACTAGACACAACCTTTGTTAGAAGTTGAAAACAAAGTCAACAAAAGAGCGAAGCTTCCGAACGATCAAGGAGGACCTACCTATCTTTTGCCTTAGCTTTGCCTCATGACTGGTATTCCTGATGATTTTGATTAAAATCGTAGGAAATCTGTAAGCCAAGCAACCATTTTGCAACCTAAAGACAAAGAGTCTGAGATCAAGAGTTTCATGACTCTACTGTAGAATAAAGGTTAAATTCGGTAACTAGAATAAATCGGAATTAAGATAAATACCCATATGAATAAAATGCAAGCTAGGACTATCAACGCACCTGCTCTTGCTTTAGGTAACAAAAAGTATGTTGACAAAGGAAAATAAGCATTCTTCAATCTTTTTGCCAACCCACTCTTTTCTTCAAAACATGACTTGAGTTGTGTAATTATTTGTCCTAGAAATTCAGATGTGAGTCCAATGATTTCTACTCTCGAAAAAACATCAAAAAGTCTTGCTTTGAGTCTAACTTTGTAAAAGGTTGAGTTGAATGATGTGAGAAGTGAGAAAAACTATATCAGCGGAATCGATCAAGCACTAAGACACAAAATAAATCCAAACATTCTTCTAATTGTTTTACCAAATAACTTAAAGACTGCCTATCCCAAGCTCAAACAGTATACTCTGATTGGAGATCAAAATTCACAAGTTTTGACACAATTTGTCACAGATGGTACTCTTAGACGTAAAAGTGGAGTGCAGTCTGTTCATACTAAACTTCTGCTACAAATGGCTGCTAAAAGAGGCAATATTCTATGGGTTCCTTCCTACGAATAAGAACTAGACAATAAACTAGAAGGTGTGATGTTACTTGGTTTGGATTCAGCTCCTAAAAATGGATTAAACATAATGGCTGGATGTGGAACAATAAACTCAACTTTTTCATTACTTGCCTCATCAACGAAGACTTTCTAGGGAAATTAGGACAAATTCAAAGCAATGGTTACAGTTTCCCTGAATTGCATACAATCTTACTGTACTAGAAACAAAGGAGTTCCTAAATAAGTCATCATTTTTATGAATAGCTGCACAGGAGATCAAGTAAGTCTATATAGATCACTCTACATTGATGCTTTGAATAGTAATATGGCCGAAATCTACAGAAGTCCTGATGTTAAGCTGACAGTTGTTATGGTTAATCTCAAAAACAGTGAAAGATTCTTCAGATCTGATCATAATGGTAGCAGCAACGTCCCACCTGGAACTCTGATAAGTTCAGGAGTCGTTAGCTTAGATTATGATTTCTTCATCGTCAGTCAGCAATCTAACAAAGGTTGTGTGGTGCCAAACCATTACAAAGTGATCTACAACACTGGTAAACTCGAAGAGGGACACTTACAGGAATTGATCCATAGTCAATGCTTCAATTACTCGAACTGGAGTGGATCCATCAAAGTACCTGCTATTTTACAGTACGCAAAGAAATGTGCAAAGTTCAATGCTGAAGTTTTGGGAGGATTCTAAGCTTCTAAGGAATTAAGTTCAAAGCCGTTCTTTATCTGATTTATTTGAGAACATTTATTCTAATTATTTCTTTATCAAAAAGATTGATGGATGATTATTATAGTATCAAAAAAAGCTATATTAACTCTGCTTGAAAATCTGAAATTGATCATATTATCTGATAACTTCATACTTAATAAATAAATTTGTCAGTGTAGCTAACTTGAGGGCAGAAAAGAGAATGTCTTTTATTCTTACGACATTTAGTGTAACTATGAAATCACTATCTAAACATGATTTCTCTTTTATTCAATTATAAAAAGGGGTCATTTCATTGTATTTTGACAATTATGATTAACAATTCTATTATAGTATCTGAAATATGTTAATTAAGTCTAAATCAAGATGGTTATTATAATCCAAAACAAACTTTTAACATGTAGGTACGACAACATCGACTATTAGATTCAAACTAGCCTTTCCCTGTTTAAATTAATATAGAGAGATGCTCTAGCTGTAAAGTATTTCACTTCGGAAATCATAATTGCCAAATTGCATGCTTCTATTGTCATGATTACCACTCTGGGGAAGATTTTATTGAGAACATGTGTCCTGTGATGTATCCGTTTGCCAAAAAAGAACAGGAAAAGCACTCCTTTACCTGTAAATGTTGTAAAGGAGAAGGCTCTTATACCTAGGAAACATAAATGGTTAGATATGAATCCAAAAAGAAGTACTAAGAAAGATTGAAAGAATGGTAGGAGACAAGTAAACCTTAAGAAGGTTTATTAGTTTAAAAGCCCAAGCGTAGAATACTCCAAAAGTTGAACAAAATATCAGAAGTCTAATGTAAAGAATGTTCAGGAAGAGGTAAAATTTCAAGAATGATTAAATGCTGTGACGAAGGATGCCCAAAATGTATTTGGAATAAGTACATGATCAACCCGCTATGGAAGGAATATCGTAAATAACCAATCAAAAACTAAAAGTTATTTATCTGCCCAATTTGTTTGATTGAAGTTAACGTGGAGGATGAGAAATATACTCTTGATTGTAAACATGAATTTCATCCTGACTGCATTTTCAAATGGATGGAGAGCAAAAAGAGCTGCCCTGTTTGTAGAAGAATAGACATCTATTTGTAAGGAGCATAATTTGGAGCAAATTTACAACATGAAAGAGGATAACTCAATTGATCCTAAAATACTGAAGTTAATAGTGATGAGAGTGAAGAGAGTGAAGACGATAGTGCTTTGTCGTATTGAAAGTGATTGGCTATTTCTGATTTATCATCTTATTAATCTCATTTTTTGTTATTGGTTAGCAGACAAGAAGCTAAATTTATTGACTAATCAAATATCGAGTTAATTACAATCAATAGTGTTAAAGACAGCCATATTTATGAACTAGTTTCTAGTTTGATACTTATCAACTTATAATAGATGCTATAAGAACAGTTGTTTCTCAACTAATGGGGAGTGTGGTTCTGCTTCTTGGGAGAACCTAACTAATCTAATGAAAAGTACTATGAAAACTTCCAACTTGTATTTTCACTCCGCTCTCCTCCAGATCTTGCCTATTGTTGGTCTCATTTCGGACTCAACAATCTCGAGAATTTCCTCGTGATGCCCAACAATCGACAAAAAACGTACAATCTATGATACTTAGGTATCTGGTTAAAGATAAATGGCGTAAGATTAACTCAGTTTAGTACTTCAAAAAAGGTATTGAGCCCAAATGGTAAGATCCAAGAAATTAAAAAGGAGGCCGCTTTGTTTTTGCGGTTAACCGCACACAATAAAACAAAGATGAAATCTATTCCAATCTAGTGTTCTATCTGTTGGGTTAGGATTTCAAGTTCAGTGAACACATCAATGGTTTCCGTTTCATCTCCCCAAAGAACAGCCAATCTTTCTACAGAGTGGAGATTTGGGTGGATTTTGCTGATTAGAACACGGAGATCCTAGTGCATTTTCAAACTTTGCTGACTGACCTATTCAAGACTTTAAATTTTGATTCTAAATCGGTTCGTTTCTTGAATAACAAGTCATAGCCTAAGGAAGGAATAAAGTAGCAGAAATGATTTTTTTGTGATATATGGATTTTCCTTCAACTCTTGTAATATTTAGTGATATAAATGGCTACAAGATCAAAGTACATCCGTGCTAAGAATAACGAGGAAAATAATGAAGCCAAACTTGATACTGATATCCTTATGAGATTTTCCCAATCTTATGGTAACTTTTGATCGACTCAGGCAAGTATGTCTCACGAGCACTCACTCTCTTCTTCGGAGAATCAAAAGACTTTGTCACCATTAAAGCTGCTGAAAAACTTATGGATAAAGCTCTATGGGTTGCATAAGTTGTGAGAAGAAAGGTTGAGGGACTCCACATGATCGTGAATGTCTCTTAGAGAAAAGTTGTTGATGTTTGGGAACCTAGAGAGGAAGGTCTCGTCACTGTTAGACAAGAAAGATTCTTAACAATCCTTGAAGTGATATTAACTAGAAATCCTACTGCTGAACAGAAGAAACATGCAGGCTATCATGCCCCTCTTAACATCAAAGCTGATTATCTTACCAAATAATCTTGGCAAAAAGGCTAATAAGAAAGAGCTGAAGCAAGAAAAAACAGAACTGAGAGAGGAGAAAAAAGAGAGAGAAGATAACCTCGTGAAAACCGTGGTAACCGTGAAGAAAGACCTCGCAGAAACAGAGAATAAGGTGAAGAAAGAGGTGGATAAAGAAGACGTGGAAGAAACACCAGATAGTGATATCTAAACTTGTTTATGACATCACATAATATTCTAGACGTTATTGTGAAAGGATTATTTAAAAATAATCATTTGATTCTTAATCAACTTCAATTAATTATCCTCAATGAGAGGCATTAATCAGTAAGATTCATTGTAGTATGAACCGATACAAACAAATGCTCGCGAGTTTAATGAGTCTTTTAACTCAAGTAAAGAGCACTCGTCAATCTATGAGAAAAAGATGAAAAGCTATAAACTAACCCGAAGATAGTAAAAATTGTAAAATTCAAATAAAGGAAATCTCATCTTTCCTATTGTGATTGTGGTACTCAGTTTGGCTATTATCGGTATGTTTGTGCAAAGTCTAAAATTAAAAGATGATGAAAGATAATTTTTAGACAAACAACCAATAAATTAGTCATCTTATCCGAAATCTTAAAAAATAGATGGAAAAGATGCATATATTTAGGAGTTAAAGTAAATACCCATAACAAAAAAATAAATAGAAAGATAAAAACCTACAGAACAAAAACTATAAAAGGATATAAATGGAAGTCAATAAAAAAAAAGTATCCTAAGAGATTAGAAGGTGTAAAAAAAAATCGAAGTAAAGTAAAAAAAAATTAAACTTTAAAACTAAAAAAACTCGAATTCTCCAAGTTAAAAAGTCTTATAAAAAGACTTATTTTCTAATGACTATGAATATGATGTATAGGGTAGATTCAGCCTTTGGGATTTAAATCCCAAAGCAAAGTAGCTAATCTTCAAAAGATATAATGCATTGCCTTCGAACAAAAAGTTGATTAAGGGAGATAAATATATGGAGATAAATTATGGTAGAGATGACTAGTTTCTCAATTTCTCCAAAAACTACGAAGAAAATATTGAAGTGATTGAGTGGAGCTAGTTTAATTTAACTGAAAGCGATAAACTTAATTTGAATAATGATTTTCAAAAAGCTTTGTAAAAAAGAAGAGGACTCATCAAAAAATTACTCCTTAAATATCGCAAGTAATATTTCAATAAGAAGGGAATTTTAGATATGGTAAAAAATATTACATATTAAAGGTTTCTTTAGAGTCTATAGTATCAATTATTAACTGGTGAAAATCTTTAAAAAGATCTTTAGATAAAAACCATATAAGAAAAATAAAAATAATACTTTGAGTCTAACTATCATACTGACAAGCCAAAAAATGAAATCCACGCTTGCGTAGTCATCCCCACCTACAATAACGTTGTCAGCCACCGCTATCTGTGGAATCTCGAAAGTATCCTGCAGCAGTAGTACTCTAACTACAGACTCATCATCATCGACGATGGCTCCACTGATGGAACTTCCCTGAAAATAGCCCAGCACCTGAACTGGCGGGGAGTCAGCAGGGAGAAAGCTGTGCTGATAAGGAACAAGAAGCATGCCTCTGCGTTGCCCAACGTTTACTACGGCATCCACAAATACTGCGACTACAATCAGATTTTTTACACCATCGACGGCGATGACGAAATCATAGGCACCCAAGTCTTCAAACTCTTCAATGCGCTCTACCAGTAAAAAAAATATTACACATTGTATACTTCTCATTTCCAATATGAAAGCAAGAAATAGTAAAACCCCTTACCAATAGGTTTACCTTTTGCATATCCATAATAAATCAAAAAGAGACACGGGTATAGAGTGTACAAACATGCATACAGTCAGCTTAGAACAGGGATGACTGACATGTTTTTGCTAATTAACATAAAATCTCTGCAGGATTAAGAGGGTGAACTATACAAAATGATAAGCGACAACGCCCTCTACTTTTCTGCGATGGAGATGTCTTGTGGGCGTGTCGATTACATACCGGAACTAGAGTATTGGTACAATGCGAATACTGGAATCAACGACTGGTACAACCCTGACCAACAAACTTACGGTAAGGCTAAGATAAGTATCAATACACGGCAAAAACACTATCAGTGTATTCATAAAACAATAAAACAGATATAGGCATGTTTAAGAGGTATGTGAGAATAAGAGTTTTTTAAATGATGAAAGTAGAAATTTGTAATTTGCAAATGGTTATGAATATTAATATTTTTGATATAAATAAATGTCAGTCAAATGCCCAAGGTTAGATAATTAAGTTGAAATGTAAAAATAAAAGGAATAATGGGGGTTAGGAAGTAGATAAACAAAACATAGAATAACAAAATACGTAAACATGATGTTTCAAGTTAATACAACAATATAGTTCATTGTAAACCGTTACAACTTTATATTGAGTTAAAGATATATTTTAATATTAAGCTGATTATCAAACTGATTGATGAAACCTTATCATCAATAAAAAGTGTAGTAGTATGAGCCTGTTTAAATAAGTTATCACGATCCCACTGAGTTTGTGACTTTAAGTAACGAAAAATTATAGATTGTTGAGAGAAGATAATTCAAGGCATAAAATACAAACAGAAAAAATGGTCTATTTCGGACTTTAATTGTGATCCTGGGCGTAATCATCTTCTTCATTTTATGGGCAAATGGCAATTTTCAAAGAGATAACAAATAAACTCTGGAAAATATCGATCCAAAAAATTAAGCATTAAAAAATCCACAGAACATTCAGAAAGATACTAACGTATAAATGACTAAGCAAAGACCTTAATAAACGCATGTATAGAAGCCTAAACAATAATAAATACACGAAAACAAGCAAAAAAACTATTAAAGTAAGATATTTACAGATTAATATGAGTATGACGTGGCAGGTAAGTTCAATCTTTGGGATTTAAACCCGCGGACCAAAAATTAGATGTTCAGAAGATACAATTCATTGCCTTCGAACAAAAAGTTGATAAAGGGAGATTAGTATATGGAGATCAATTACGGGAGAGATGACTAGTTTCTCAATTTCTCAAAGACCTACGAAGAAAATATAGAAGAGGTCGACTGGTATTCTTATAATTTGACAGAAGCTGAAAGAGTTTAGCTTAGTAATGAATTTGGGAATGCTCTCAAGCAGAGAAGAAAATAAATTGAAATATTAAAGGGGATATATAATATCAGTTCTGGAAAGTAGAAATTTTCTTATCAACAAAAAAAAAACATTACTTATGTTAAATTTCTTCAAAGTTTATAGTTTAAACGCTTGACTGGTGAGAAAATACAGTAAAATCTTTAGATTAAAAAGATTTACGAAACTTAAAAACAATACTTTGAGTCTAACTATCATACTGACAAGCCAAAAAATGAAATCCACGCTTGCGTAGTCATCCCCACCTACAATAACGTTGTCAGCCACCGCTATCTATGGAATCTCGAAAGTAAAA
>Ga0194117_10006101_pt1 | contig 10683 bp, 1 predicted proteins | sample TA2MahsurfametaG_FD_160579 | JGI IMG/M metagenome (GOLD analysis project Ga0194117, IMG submission 160579) | Freshwater microbial communities from Lake Tanganyika, Tanzania - TA2015009 Mahale N1 surface | ecosystem: Environmental > Aquatic > Freshwater > Lake | place: Tanzania: Lake Tanganyika...
GAGGCCGGCAAGTACCATCTCGCCTCCGCGTAAACGGAGAGATGGCCGAGTGGTCGAAGGCGCGCCCCTGCTAAGGGCGTAAGGGCCAAAAGCCCTTCGAGGGTTCGAATCCCTCTCTCTCCGCCAGTCTATCGAGCAACGAGCGCACGATCGGGCGCGCAACTAACTTCTCTGTCATCAGCCATCCGCCCAAACGGGCGATTAGGCATTACTACAAATATGCGATCTAACTTCCTTCGCGGTTCCAGTAAGTTGACGGGTTAGTGTCCTGTTGACTGTGCCTTGGATTCATTCAATGTTTTCGGGATCTCTGTATTCGCAAATCGCCAGACTTGCGACTGCATCCATTTTATTCATCGGATTCGGGGCCTACGCTTCCGCTCAATCAATCACGGCACCAACGGCGACGAGATTTAATCTCAACACCGCCAACCAAACGGCTAGTGGCTTCGTCGTTAACTGGCCAAACAATACCGACGTTCTTTACGTCACGGTGGAGCTGAAAAGTCCGCCCGCCGGTACAACCCTTAATTTCTCATCGACGGCGGGACTGACCGCGGCTGCTGGATACAACTTGGGATCGTCATTTTCGATTATCGGATTTACGGGGGTTCGCGATAACGTCAACAGTTCTTTGAATAATCTTCGGTTAAGCAGCAGCGCAACCGGCGGGACCATCGAAGTAGCGGTTACGGCAACCGTAAATCCGGCGAACACCTATTACAACCCGACTAACGGGCACTGGTATCGATATGTCTCCTCCGCGTCCCATGGATCGATTCCTAACGGCAATAACGGTGTGACGGGCTTTGACGCTCTCAAGTCGTCAATCGCAAGCCAAACATTCAAAGGGAAAAGCGGTTACTTGGTTACTCTGACGAGTAGCGATGAGCATAATTTCATTCAGAACAACGTACCCGGCAGCAACATCCTTATTGCCCTCACGGATCGAGCCTCTGAGGGCGTATGGAAATGGGACCACGGTCCGGAGTCGAACACCACGATCCGTAATGGTAATCAAGGGGGAACTAATGTACCTGACCAATACAATAATTGGTGTACTGGAGAGCCGAATAACTGGAATTCCGGAGAAAATTTTGCGGTCACAAAGTGGAACGGTGGTAGTTGTTGGAACGACTACGGCCCGCCGGCCTTCACTTGGTGGAGTGCCATCAGTGGCTATGTGATTGAGTGGGGGACAACGGCGTCCGCGGGCGATCAAGGTTGGACCGATTTCTACCGGTCATCCGTGACGCATTACACCACCAGCGCGACGAAGTTATCTTTGACGACGTCCGCTGCTAGTGCGATCAGTGGGGCCGCATTTTCGACGCAGCCGGTCCTTCAGCTCCGTGACGACAGTAACAATGCGATCGGCCAGTCTGGGATGGTGATCACGCTTTCTTTGAGCGCCGGGGCAACCGTTGTTGGCACAGCGACTGCTACCACCAACGCGAGCGGAGTTGCGACGTTCACCAACGTGGGCTTAACCGGAACGATTGGAACCACGTACACGCTAACGTACTCTGCCCCAGGATTAACGAGTGTAACCCAGACTCTTACGGCCACGGCGGGTCCCGCGAACCGGGTAGTTTTCACCACGCAACCGTCCGGCTCGGCGCTGGGTAAGAATTTCGGATCGCAGCCTGTCGTCGAAATTCAAGATCAGTATGGGAATCGAGTTTCGTCTACGGCGAGTGTGACTCTAGCGATCGGTACCAACCCGGGATCGGGGGCGCTACTGGGGACTGCCACAATCAATGCCGTTGCAGGAACTGCAAGTTTTTCAAATCTTGCCATCTCTAAAGCGGGAGTGGGTTATACGATAACGGCGTCATCTTCCGAGCTTGTTTCTGCCACCTCGACGGCTTTTACGATTACCTCCGCGCTTTCGTTGCCGTCAGCTGATGTCATCGATTACAAAAGTAGGTACGCGCTCAGTTCGCCGTCGACGAAGACAAGTGCTGCGTATGCGTCGGAGGCCGCGTCGCTCGTTGTAGTCGATCCTACTTCGGGTTTTTGCGATAAGGCATTAGCCAGTTCGGCGCTGACTACGAATGCGACTCAGTGTCCGGCTGGGTCGAGTAACGACTCAATGATCCGAATGCGGACAACATTTACGCCTTCCGCAGATCTTGTTGGGGCTCGGCTTTGGATCAGGGTTCGCGGTGATTTCGGGCGCGGCGGTACTCTTCAATTTAGTGGATCTGAGCTCCTCTTTTACAGTGCAATCGCCTCCGATTGGGCTGATTGGAAGTACGCGAGTCCTGTCGTACTGACCTCAGGAACCCAAACGATTGATTGGTTGGGATTCGAGGATTGCTGCGACGGCGGCATTGCGATGGAGTGGTCTACCGATAACGTAAATTTTTCTCCTGCTTCGGCATCGGTGACAGTTTCTCAGTTGACCCTTAATACGCCTGCGGATTTGACGGCGGGTGGTGCTCGAGCGACGTACACGGTGTCGCGACGAGACGCCTACGGCAACCTCGCAAGCCCAGGCAGTTCGACAACCGTCTATCTTTCGGCGTCAGGAGCGAGCGGCGCGTTCTACAACGCCCTGTCTGGGGGTAGTACAATCACCAGCGTCGCCATACCCCTCAATCAGTCCCAGGCAAATTTTTATTTTGCTGCGACGACGCCGGGAAGTTATTCGGTGACGGCATCAGATGCAACGCCGCCGAATGGAGCTACTGGGTTGGCGGATGCGACAGACTCGATATCAGTTTCGGTCGGTGCCGCATCGCAGTTGGTGCTCACGACGCAGCCTGTGGGTGGAGCCTCTGGCGTGTCGCTGGTGACGCAGCCTGTGGTGGAGATCCGCGATGCGCAGGGCAACCTCGTCACGAGTGCGACGACGGCGGTGACGGTGGCGATCCACTCGGGTGCGGGTGGCACGCTGGGTGGGACGCTCACCGTGAATGCGGTCAATGGTGTTGCGACGTTCGCGGGCGTCACGCTCGCGGGCACATCGGGCACGAACTATGTTCTGCGCTTCACGACGGCGACGGGCCTGACGGCGGCGGACTCGAGCAACGTGACGGTTGGGTCTGGCGCTGCGACGCAGTTGGTGCTCACGACGCAGCCTGTGGGTGGAGCCTCTGGCGTGTCGCTGGTGACGCAGCCTGTGGTGGAGATCCGCGATGCGCAGGGCAACCTCGTCACGAGTGCGACGACGGCGGTGACGGTGGCGATCCACTCGGGTGCGGGTGGCACGCTGGGTGGGACGCTCACCGTGAATGCGGTCAATGGTGTTGCGACGTTCGCGGGCGTCACGCTCGCGGGCACATCGGGCACGAACTATGTTCTGCGCTTCACGACGGCGACGGGCCTGACGGCGGCGGACTCGAGCAACGTGACGGTTGGGTCTGGCGCTGCGACGCAGTTGGTGCTCACGACGCAGCCTGTGGGTGCGCTGAGTGGCGCGGCGTTTACGACGCAACCGGTGGTGACGATCAGGGATAGCGCTGGTAACACGGTGACCTCGAGCACTGCGACGGTGACAATGACCGTGTCGGCTGGCGGGACCGTGGTGGGCACGAGCTCGGTTAACGCGGTGAGTGGTGTCGCGACGTTCACCACTGTCGGAATTAGCGGTACGGCTGGAACGGCGTACACACTGACCTTTGTCTCGACCGGGCTTACGAGCGCGACGCAGTCGATCACCCCAACCGCAGGTTCTGCGACGCAGTTGGTGCTCACGACGCAGCCTGTGGGTGCGCTGAGTGGCGCGGCGTTTACGACGCAACCGGTGGTGACGATCAGGGATAGCGCTGGTAACACGGTGACCTCGAGCACTGCGACGGTGACAATGACCGTGTCGGCTGGCGGGACCGTGGTGGGCACGAGCTCGGTTAACGCGGTGAGTGGTGTCGCGACGTTCACCACTGTCGGAATTAGCGGTACGGCTGGAACGGCGTACACACTGACCTTTGCCTCGACCGGGCTTACGAGCGCGACGCAGTCGATCACCCCAACCGCAGGTTCTGCGACGCAGTTAGCGTTCACTATTCACCCGGTCAGTACCGTTACTGGCTCGAGCGTTGGCGTCGTCAAAGTTCAGATCCGCGATGCGAGTGGCAACGTCGTATCTTCTACCGCAATCGTGTCATTGGCGATCGGTAATAATCCGTCAAATGCTACGCTCGGCGGCGTCTCGGCTGTGGCTGCGGTAGAAGGCGAGGCGACCTTTGCCAACCTTTCGCTCAATAAGTCAGGAATTGGTTATACATTTCTGGCGACTAGTGGATCATTAATAGGTGCGACATCGACGACGTTTGATATCGCACCCAAAGGGGCCTCGACGACAAACTCTACTCTTTCGGTATCTTCAGCGACGATCGAGGCAGGCGGGCAATCAACGATCGGCGTTCAGCTTCGAGATAGTGATGGCGTCAATTTGAATTCTAGCGGTGGATTGGTTGTTTTAGCGACGTCATATGGCACGCTGTCTGCTGTTACGGACAATCAAGACGGAACTTACTCCGCTAGCTTAAGTGCATCAGTTGCGGGTGTTGCGACCGTCACAGCGACGCTTAATGGAGTGGCGCTGGTCGACACCAAGACAGTGACTTTTTCCGGCGTACCAAACCTCACGGTTTCAAAAACCCCACTCGGAACTCCAGAAAAGCCGCTTAGCCCGGGTACGCCCACGACTTATCAGATCGTTATCTCAAATCTTGGTACCGCGTCATCTAATAGCGCAACCATCGTCGAGACAATTGCTGCCGGGCTTCAGCTCAACTCAGTTGGTGGGGTCGGCTGGGAATGTAACTATCTTAATGGGCAACCGCTCATGTTACCCGCTAAGGGTCCTCTGACTTTTAAGTGCGTATTCGATCCTTCAAAAGATCAGGGTGCTGAGACAATTCAGTCAGTCTCGTCTGGCGTGTCGAACCTGTCCTCCTCAACTGGCATCAAACCAAAAGGCGGCAAGGCGTCTCCGATTGGTGTTTCTGTGACTCCCTTGGCCGGATTTCTAGGTTCGAGTCTAACGACCTGGTCGTGGGTTGATTCGAGTGGTGGCAATCAGTCTCCGCCAACTTCTGACGGGAGCTGCTCGGGCGGAGCCCAGTGCGCAACTAACACAGCTACGGTCATGGCCTCGGAGAATCCAACTATCGAGGTTTCATTCGAGAGTTCAACGATTCCTACGGGTGGGCATACACGTCTGATAGTGATGATTGTGAACGCGACGGAGTTAAAGCTCACAAATCTAGGACACAGTCTGGCCCTTCCGAGCGGATTGAGATTTATCGAGGGTTCGAAGGGGTTGTCGAGCTGTAATGGAGCTGTATCAGTATCAAACGATGCTCTGTCGCTTTCTGGTGGAGAACTCGCCTCAGGGGGTAGCTGCAGTTTTAGCGCCTTCGTTACATCCCAATCTTTCAGCGGTACGAAGCTAACAATTGTTGTGCCGACCGGTACAGTCAAAAACTCCGAGAATCGAACTAATCAGACGGCGGCGACTGCCAACTTAAGAATTGAGGGCAATTTCGCGGTACGTCCGCTATTCGAGTCCTCACAGGGTGCGCTCGGTGTCGCGCTACGCCTTACGGTATCCATTGATAACACGGGAGGGTCGGTACTAGGTGACGCGTCGTTCACAAGTGAGCTACCGACGGCACCCGGTAATTTAACGATCGCCGATGAACCGAGGATCGAGAACACCTGCGCGGGCACTGTGATCGCTACGCCAAAGTCCAATCGATTCTCGTTATCAGATGGCATCGTCCCGGCGGGTGGTTGTGCGGTGTCGGTGATGGTCGTGGCCGACAAGGTGGGTGATTACCTCAACGTAATCCCAGACGGTGGCATCGGTGGTAGCCGGAACGGTCTGCGCGGTAAGTTTCCCGACGGCAGTCTGTTGGGTACAGCTCCTGGGGCGTCGGCTCGGGTCAATATTGATAAACCTGCCGCCATTACAGGCGTCTTTACTAAACGCGTCGGCTTCGGTCAGCAGGTGCCGCAGGGCGGCGTGACGGTGGTACTGAAAGATGCTGAGGGTCGAGTTGTTGCAACAACTGTCACGAAGGCCGACGGGAGCTATTCCTTCGAGAACCTTCCGCCGACTTTGCTCGGGGATGCAACAACGAAATACAGGGTGGAATTCGTATTGCCGAGCAGCTCGGCCGGTACCACTCTGGTCAAGGGCAACCCGGAGGCGACGGACCCGAGCGTGAACGGCCAATCGCAAAACAATGGGATCACCGGGATCACGCTGAAGCCGGGCACCAGCACGCCGTCTCAAAATGGTTTCTCAGTGGACCCGTCGGGTGTGATCTACGACTCTGTGACACGTCGGCCGGTAGCTGGGGCTCGAGTCACGTTGATCGGACCAGACGGAGCGCCCGTCCCGAATTCTTTGCTTGATCTCTTTGCAGGCACTGCGAACGGCGCTGCGGTCGGCAGCAACGGTCTGTACGTTCTTTTGCTGACTTCTGAGGCTCCCTCAGGCTTATACCGTCTGCGAGTCGATGTGCCGAACGGTTATCAGTCGGGCGAGGCAACCGGTAACTCTATTTACATTCCGGCGGAGTCGGTCCCGTACATCCCAGCTCTCGGTGGCGGCATCGAGAAAGTGCAGCCGCAAGATACGGCGCCGACCTTGAGCGAGGACTCGCGTTATTTCATGTCCGTGCGTTTCGTGATTACCGATAGGCCCGAGACGAGCTCGAACGGCATCATCAACAACCATATTGCGATCGATCCGGTGAAACCCGTGATCGTTGGCGATCTGGAGGCGACAAAGGTCGGGTCGGCTCAGTCGGCTGAGCTCGGTGACAGCGTCGGGTACACGATCACGCTGAAGAACGCGACGAACGTGCCGCAGTACGGTGTCGTACTTAAAGATACGATGCCGATCGGTTTCAAATATATCGGCAGCACATCGACGCTTCAGCGCGATGACACTTCGATCACGCAAGATGACGTGCTCGGCGTCAAAGATGGTGAACGCGTACTGAACTATGAGGTCGGCACTATGCTGCCGGGCGACGCCATCACGCTGACCTATCGGGCGAGAGTGGGTGTTGGCAGTACGCGTGGCGACGGTATCAACCGTGCGACCGCCTCGAGCTTGCTGGGCACGATGAGCAACGAGGCTCGCTTTGGCATCCGCGTGGACGCCGGCGTGTTCTCGAGCGAAGCCTGCGTGATCGGCTCTGTTTATCGGGACTGCAACGATAACGGTGTGCGAGATGAGGGTGAGCCAGGAGTTTCTGGCGTTCGTCTCTACTTCTCTGACGGTGCGTACATGGTCTCCGATCAGGATGGTCGGTACAGCCTGTGCGGCCGCCGGCCGTCGACGCAGGCATTGAAGGTGGATCCGTCCACCTTGCCAGAGGGCAGTGTCCTTGGCAGCACGAGCAACCGCGATGCGGGTGACCCGAGCAGCCTATTCCTTGATCTCAAAAACGGCGAAATGCATCGGGCGGATTTCCGGGTTCTCGGATGCTCGACCGAGAGAAGGGTGCCGTAATGGCCCGTCAAAATACGATGATTTCCTCACTGCTTGTTTTGGCGCTTGGCGCTGGCCAGCCTCTCGGAGCAGCTACACCGACTACTATCCCGACGGATATCGTCGACTTCGATAGTCATCTCCCCCTGCGCGCAGATGCGCCTCGTGCGAGAGCATCGGCAGAGACGACTGGCGTTCGAGTTGCGACGATCGAGGTCACGGCGCAGTCTGATCGCCAGTCGGGCGGCGTGAACGTGGCGGATGGCCGTAGCGCGACGACTTTGGTCGTCACCACGCGTGACGCTAACGGTGCTGTTATCACAGGCACGAAGAGAGTTCGTTTTACGCTCTCAGGCGCTAACCCGGAAAGTGGCGAAGTGAGCTTCAAGGCGGGAACGGCGAAGATCCGATTTGTTGCGCCGAGCGCGGCCCGAGATGTCCGTTGGACAGTTTCTGTCGATGGCGTCACTGAATCTGGCAAGGTGGATTACATCGCCGAAGAACGATCGATGGTCGCAATTGGTCTTATCGAGACGGTTATCGATTTTGATCGCAAGCAGCAAGGCGGCCTCGGTCGTCTGTCGGGATTATCAGATGGTCTGGAGCGCGAACTCCGGCAGTGGGAGCGACGTTTCGATGGCGGTAAGGGACGCGTCTCTGGTCAGACGAGCGTCTTCGTCAAAGGAACGACCAAGGGAAACACGTCCGTCACGGCGATGTTCGACTCCGAAAAAGATCTTAAGCAGCGCGAGTTCCGTGACTACAACCCCGACCGGGAGTATCCGGTGATGGGCGACTCGGGCGAGCGAGGGTTCGAAGCGAAAACTTCCGACCGCTTCTACCTACGTCTTGATAAAGAGCGCGATTACATTCTGTACGGCGACTTCGCGACCGGAAGTGAGTTTTCGACGCGACAGGGCGGCGGACGCGTCGCCTCGCAGCGTATCTCTGATCTTGGGCAATACAACCGATCGATGACGGGGATCCGTACGCGACGCGATGACGGCATCGGGTTTGTTGACGCGTTTGCGATGCGCGACTCGTTGCGCCAAGCCGTCGAGGAATATCGAGGCAACGGCACGAGCGGTCCCTTTGCCATCGGCAATTACAGCGCGCTCGAGAATAGCGAGAAGATCGAGGTCGTTACCCGCGATCGCAACAACACGTCTCGTATCGTGTCGGTTAAAGCGTTGTCAAGATATACGGATTACATCTTTGAGCCGTTCTCAGGCCGAGTGCTGCTCAAGGCGCCGTTATCAGCCGTCGATGCAGATCTCAATCCTGTGTCCTTACGTATCACTTACGAAGTCGATACCGGTGGCGAAGAGTTTTGGGTGTACGGCTTCAATGCTGAGCGCGAGTTCGGCAAGTCGGTTCGAGTGGGGGGGTCGTTCATTCGTGACGACAATCCGAACGGACCGTCGGGTACGGGCTACCGCACGACACCGGGTACAGGCTTCGCGGAAGTTCGTGAGCTCGACAGCGTCAATTTCTCTGTCAACAACGATCTGGTCGGCTCGATCGTAATCGAGGCCGCCCAGTCGTTGGCGATCTCGGCGAGCGATGAATTAAATGGCTCGGCGTATCGTTTCGACTGGGTACAAGGGCGAAGCGATGAGCGTACGCCACGCGGAGCGCGTTGGGATATGCGCATTTTTGGCGGACGTGCGGACGAGGAATTCGTCAATCCGTCCTCCAGTCTCGCAGCAGGACGTACTGAAATCGGTTTCCAGGGCGCTCGTGAGATCGACGAGCGCGCTCGTGTTTACGTCAATGGCAGCTATACCGAAGACTCGTTCACCCAAGGTGAGCGGGGCGGAGCGTCTCTCGGCATCGAGCGTGACCTTAGCGACCGCACTCGAATCGAGGCGGGCGCTCGGCATTTCTACCAACGTCGGGGCGGTGTGGCGTCTTTCTCCGCACTCTCCGGATCACTCGTATTGCCTGGACAGGGCGCGGCATATGGCGGTTCGGGGCTCAATCCGAACGGCGCCGGCTTTTGGGGTATGGGTGTCGGACTTGATCCCATCACGGGTCAGCCGCAGAGCGCGTTCAATGGATCGCCGTTGAATTCGGCGCTGCGCGCGCAGGACCTCGATGTGACCACCTTCATGATGGGTCTTCGAACGCGAGTGACGAATGCTTGGACGCTTGGGGGCGAGGTCGGAACAGATCAGGGCTTCGAGAATGATCCAACGTGGTTTGCTGCGCGTTCCGACTACCGGTATGGCTCGGGACGAGTTTTTGCTCGGGTCGAGGCGCCGACCGGGCGTGCGACAGCCGGGGCGGACTACCAGCTCTCGGAGATGCTCTCGCTGTACGGTCGTTGGGAAGAGACTAACGGTTTAGGGTCGGCTTATTCGATCGACGAAACCTCGCGCAGTCAGGCGATCGTCGTTGGTTTACGTCGCAACGACGAAGAGGGTAGTGCGTTGCACTCTGAGCTTCGCATGCGTGACGGCCTTAATGCGCAAGAGCTTGAGGCCGCTGCAGGCCTCAGTAATTCGATCGCGCTGAGCGATCGGGTGAGTGCGAATTACCTCGTCGAGCGACTCGAGATTCTCGAGGGTGCGAGTCGCAGTGCACTGGCTATCGGTGGCGGGTTAGAGTTTGGCGATAAGACTTGGCAAGGCAATACTCGTCTCGAGTTTCGTCAGCTCGACCGTGATCGCGCGGCAATCGAGGACAACACGGCACGTAGTCTCATGAGTTCGGTTTCCCTCGCTCGAAAACTGAGCGGCGAGTGGACGGGGCTTTTCCGTAATTACATGTTAAGGACGGATGATCGCAGCAAGCCCGGTGCGCAGATGCAGAACCGACTGCAGCTCGGTGCAGCGTATCGTCCACAATTTGCGACGCAGTTTGACATGCTCCTGCGGTACGAGAATAAACGCGAGTACAACAACGAGCTCGATCAGCGTGAACGGCGAAACGTCGATATCGTATCGACGCATTTCAACTGGCATCCCTATCGTGAGTTTTGGTTCAGTGGCCGACTTGCTGCGAAAGACTTGAACGAAACTTTGGCCGGCGTGACGGACGACTTTCAGGCTTGGCTCTCGTCGGCACGAGTGATCTATGACATTGGCGAACGCTGGGATGTCAGCACAATGGGAGCCATTATGGGCACGCCTGACTCAGATGCTCGTGAAAAAGCGTATGGCGTCGAACTTGGTTTCCGGGTCAAGAATAATGTCTGGCTTAGTGCTGGGCACAACTTCTCC
>Ga0194117_10006106_pt1 | contig 10676 bp, 3 predicted proteins | sample TA2MahsurfametaG_FD_160579 | JGI IMG/M metagenome (GOLD analysis project Ga0194117, IMG submission 160579) | Freshwater microbial communities from Lake Tanganyika, Tanzania - TA2015009 Mahale N1 surface | ecosystem: Environmental > Aquatic > Freshwater > Lake | place: Tanzania: Lake Tanganyika...
TAAAACTCTTAAAAATCAGGAAGACATCATTGAAGCTTAGATAACAACTAGTTCAGTGCAATCATCTATAAAAGTCTTCTTTCTTCTCTATGATTAAACTAATCTAATCTTTAGTCTTGAAATCTGCAGAATCACAAAGTTTACAATCTTAGATTAATCTCAAACATCAATGGTTAGTAAAAAGAAGAAGTGCAAGAATAAAGATTTATAGATATTAAGTTGAAAAAATCATATACTCATCATTTAACTCTATTTTTTAGCATTGATTGAATTTGCACATAGTCTTTGTGACGTTTTCCTAGTTTATAAATTAGATTAAATAAATGGATTATAGATTTGTAAATTATTAACATAGATAGGATATTGGAAAGAGTCATGTTGATACTTGAAATGTGTTGCATTTCGACCTTCCCTGTTATTTGATATTTAATTTTGGAAGAAATCACTCCTTCTAATTAACTAAAGTTGCCTTTTTAATAGGCAGTTTTATTTTTCATGTTATAATATCTTTAAACTTAATAAAATACTTCATGCATAAACACCTCCCCAAGAAACACCAAAAAATACACAAAAATAATAATCTTAAAATCCCCAAACACACATTTCAGCGTAACTCCCTTAATATAAAGCTCAGAAAAAACGCACCTCTCTCCTTCAATTCTCTCCAATATCGCATGATTCTGCCTCTTCATCTCATTTCTCAACCAGCCTCGTAGACATGAAGGAAGCATTGCTTCAACAAGAAAAAATGTATGATTAAATACTGAGATGCGGTGGAGTGACTTCAAATTAAGAGAGTGAAGATAACTTAGGTGTCTTCAATTTGTAAAAGTAATAGTTTCTGCCTCTTCCAGATAGTTTTTAATAGTCTTACCCAATCTTTACAAGCTCAAAAGAACTAGATAATGCAGTGGAGTGCTAGAAAGTAGTATCAGCTGAATACGAAGACTATTTAACTTAAATATTTGTATGACTCATTAATAATTTTGAATAATTTTGTAATAAGCGAACTGCTGACTATTTAAAAATACTTTAACAACGCGGACAGTATTTTTGTTTATTTGATATCATCAGCTTTGACAGTTTTGTGTATTTATTATTTTTTTAAGAGTCAGTGCAATTAAAGATCATACCTAGCATCTATTTCGTACCAAGGGCTCACCATCTAATAATCATCCATTTTCTACTTTACAGGTTCTGACCTTCTTGCTTCTCTTTGCTCCTTACTTCTCTACTATCTCATCAGTTGCTTTTTTGCAGCAAACTTAGACCTTTGTTTCATTACAGAGTGATTTGTATACTTACGAATATCGAGGGTCTTTTCATCTTCTTTCAGAGGTTGAATGCTGCTGTTCTGAAAAAATTGTGAAACCTTGGTCTGCACTGATTTCTTAACTGAAGGTCTTATCTTAAATTTATTGTCTTAATAAAAAGAGTCTTCCTTAGGTTCTATTGAACTGAAGGGTTCTGTATAGAATCTGATAGCGATGCCTTCGCTAGTAAGTACTTTTTCACTAACCAGCTAATGCTCGTAGCGTAAGATTTCCTTAAGCTTTGAACATTTTTTAAGCATTTGAGGGAAAGGTAGGGTTTTGGATTTTTCTGCTGCGGTTTTCTGTTCTATATTTTCGACGCATAGAATATTGTCGATGGCATTATCAGTATTCTTTCCACTCTTGGATTCTGTCTTTTTCTTGTATTTCTTCTTCTATGTGGGCACTAAGTGATATTTGAGGTCAAAAGATTTTTATCGTGTAATCAATTTCTAAAGATTTTTTAGCATTTTTTAAGTATCAAGTCTTTTCTTGAGATTCTGCTGGTAGACCAGTTTACTACTTTCTGAAGATGTTTCAGCTATTTTGGGGAAAATTTCTGGCTTGCTGCTGATAGTTGAGGCATCGGGGTGGTCTTTTTGGGCTGAATTTAGTTTTTATTGATGATTGCGAACATGTTTGTGTTGATATTTCTGGTCAAATTTTATGTTAAAGAAGTCTGAAACTTCTCCTTTAAGGTCAGTATATTTTTGGTGATGATTTTTCAGCTGATCAATGCTGAGATAGGGATAATCTGCTTTGAGAATATTATTTTTTATGTGGTTTCCTTCCTACATATATAAACTAAAGAGTTAATTATAGCCTAATCCAGATGAGTTGTTTATTAATTCATAATTATAATCCCTACTGTCCAATAAAATAGTGGTATCAAGTAAAAATAGAATATTAACTATAACTAACGGTAAAATACCAATACGATCAACATCTTTATTTTGCTAGTAAGTGCTTCTCGATAAATTAAAACATATTACATGTTATTTTAGTTAGGAATTTAGTTACATCATTTGCTAGTTCTCAAAGTTTTATGCAGGCTGTCTAGCAGAAAGTATAAAATCCATATGCTACCTCCCTTTAGCAGCGCCCACCTCATCCACTTAGACTGCAGCATGACAAAAACAGTCACAAAGTACGACGAACCGCTGATGAAAAGAATAAAAGATAATGTCTATAACTTGAATGCTTTCTTGTACTCAACCTTCTGTGGCAGATTTCTTTGAGTATAGTTACTAGATAAGCGAACAAGTACATGATCAGCGTGTAGTTGGCTTTGAAAATGACGTAAAGGAATAGTAACCAAGCACAGGCAGCGACAATTTAAACCACATTAGAAGCAATAATCCAGGGAAGGGTGGACCTGGTTTAATCGAACATTTAAACGATGGTTTTGCCCGTGTTCCAATTTTCTGGAAAGATGATTTCGCGGTCTGAAGCGAAAGTTTAATTGAAGATGACCATTATTATTATAAATTGAATTCTTCAGAGTTTGCATTGGCTAAGCTTTTTCATACGTTGATATAATATTTAGCATGGCTGATTTCAAAAATTATAGTCAAGGTAATCTTTCTCCTAACATAGTCTAATCCATCTATAATGAGCCTTCACGTCTCCGAAAAAAAATTAGCAAGTCTGTCCTCGATAAGTATCTCCTCGAAGAGTACCCTTGTATCGATGCTGTTGAAAGATTTGTGTTTACCATGATACCCTACTGGACTATTACAGTAAGCAGAGTGTATAAAAATATCGCAAACATGGTGGAAGGTACATGGCAATTCTAGTACTTGACGGACGCTGAGCCATCAGTGGTACCTGATCGCAGAATTACCACTTCGATTATGCGTTAGATAAAAGATGAAATTTTAAATGGTAAAAACATATCGATGTAAGAGAGCAATTACTCAGTTATTTGGTTTTTTGGCTGCCCATTACCACTATGCTGATATCCAATTTAATTCACAATCAGCCCTAGCATAGAAGCAACTTTGATGTAATCGGCGCAGGGTTGATAATGCTGGGCTCAATGATCGTCATTTCATACGGTCTCTATGTCTATTCTAACGTCCTGGGTTCACCTTATAACATGTATACTCAGGTATTCCTTACTTAATCTAGCATCTCAGTCCAACTTCTTTTGTAGCTATAGTTGGATTCTTATACGCTTCACTCTGTGCAGCAACTCCAACGATTTGGCTATTTCCAATGACTTTAGTCTATGTCGGACTGACCACTTTCCTTCATTTCAGAATCTACAATAACACATACAAGCCTACACTATTTTAGATGGTAGTGCTTTTTTTGATGCTGTTTTTCTTTTATGGATGTACGGCATATCTCTACTACATTAATTTTGCAGGGCTAACAATTAACAAGCAGTCTTCCTTATCAGCAGTGAAGCCAACCCACTTTAGATAGTTCTCTCAAGTTGAAAAGAATCACATCCTATGAAGATCACCATGATTGTTTAATTTATAATACTTATAAGAGATGAATAATTAGAAAAAGGTGAAACATACTATTAGAACAGAAGTAGATGATTTCGGCAGAAAGAAATTCCATCTCGAAGAGGGTGAAGAAGAAATAGTTGAGGAACAGCCCAAAATCATATAAACTGGCAACACCAAAAGCTTACTAATCGGTCGAGAGTAGGATCTAAACATTGATAAATACTTGGGCAGAATCTAAAAGAATAAAAAAGATAAAAGCAAGGAAGTTTTTTACTGTCAAATCTGCAAAGAAGGGTTTAAGTGCGACCTTGCTTATATCACTCATCTGAACAGTGCTCAGCACAACAGCAAATTGGGAATGTCTATGAAGGTCAGGGGTGTTTCTGCTGAAGAAGTCTCCGCAAAACTTGCATCTCTCAAGAATAGTAAAAACCTCATAAAAAAGGAATAGAATCAAACTACTAAATCTTAACCGAATAAGAAGATAAATAAAGATGTCAAATAGTAATCTGAACTTAAGAAAGAATAGCACTAATCATAAAAGTAAGCAGATTAGGAGTTAGATTAGGACAGCGAATAAGAAGACTTGTAGGCAGCATTAAGAGCCTATGGACTGCCTTCTTCCTTTGGAAGTAAAAAAACTAAGCATTGATATTTTATTAAATGAAAGATTAGTTAATTTATCAATCTTAGTCTGAAGATTAAAAAAGCATAGCTTTCTTTTATAAGCCTCTGAATTTTTTAATCCTTTAAACGGCGTCTTCTATTACTGAGTCTCCAATTTAATCCTCATTTTACAACTGCTCTTGTTACTAAGCAATATAACTTTCGTTCTTTGCAGTTAAAACTTATACTTTAACATCAAGGGATGCCTGCTGGCGATTACTCATTAGTGAGTTAATGACAGCTCGGTATATTTTGGAGCTAGGAATTTCATTATTTTTTAGACTCTCCGCTATTGTCAATATTCCCTATCCAATCATTATTTCTTATGAATGGTCACTCGGCACATGGTAGGCCTATATTTTTATGCTTTTGTGTTTATTTTGGGATGTAATGTCAATGTTGATATGTTCATTGAAAATAGGTTCTGAAGTTCTTTCAATGACTTCTGTTTCCAACCCAAACTATGGTATTTTGAGCAGGCAATTGGGTTTGATTCCGTTGTAAAGCAAATGGAAATTGAAGCCTTTGATGATGCTAAGTCGCAAATGCTTGAATTTGGTTTAATTTTCAGTGATAATTTTGTTAGTCTCAGATCTATTTTACACTTTTATTTTTTTCAGCAAAACTAATACATCAATTTCATCATGCAACCCCAAGTACTCTACATTTTGATCGATTTTATTCTCATTCAGCTTGCAAAATTTATATCGCTAAAGCAATTATCCTCTTAGGTTTTACAGAACTATTCCCATCTACTCTACATAGTCGAATATGTCTTAAACCAATATCTCTGATTTCAATTACTGTCCTAAGGCTTAAACATCCCCATTGGAATAACATAAGATGGGTGATGTATCTAGAGCAGGTTCTATCGTGCATGTAAAGAAGCTTCGAGGCAGTCTATCTTTTCGGCGCCTATCCAGTATTAAACTTAGGAATTAATCTATTGATTTGTGAGATAATTTTAGCTAATGTTTAAGACCTTCAATTAGACTGTTATAGTCATCTTCTTTCTGAACGATGTCAACAATCGATCGGATGGTATTATTTTTGAGAGCTTATACAAAGGTAGAGATTTAGGTAGGTCCTCTAAAAACATAGAGTTTGAGACCGATTCTGATTTTGACAGGCTGAGTCTTATCATCTAAGACTATATAATAATGAGAATCAACTGCATATTTTTGCTTGTGGATGTTTTTCGCGATGTGCCTCAGATTCAAATCTATTCCAAACTGTTGGTGCGGAGTGATGAGTTTGATTGGCAAGATCTTCAATGAATAAAAATCTTCGTAGCTCAAATGTAGCATCAGGCATCTCTTCTATAGGTTGAAGAAACCGCAATCTCTGATAGTCGTCTTTTATGTAGTGATTCGTTTGCCTTGATTAATAGTCTCAAATTTTATCCAATTCAAATCACCTTAAAAGTTGATGATCTCCGAGAAATCGAGCACTATCCAAACATTCTATTTTGAGTGTTCCTTAACTACTGCAGGCATGTTCATACTTGCCTTTGATGTTCTTTAGTATTTTATCCTTGTCTGAGCTAAACTGACAAACATACCTAACTTATTCTTAAAAGCATACTCTCCCGAAACCCCTTATTCCCTAATCGCCGATAATAAAGGTGCGCTCACTATGGCAAGTACCACTTCTTTCTTCTGATAGTTCCCTTTTTATTTGGAGTAGTAAACCAACAACAGTCTGGCTGTCCAATTAGAACTTCTCAAATGTAGGAGTACTTGTGGATTTAGGCTTATCTTATAGGATCCACTTACAATCAAGGGAGTAGTAAAGTCTGAAGTGAGGTTGGAGTGGATGGGAGGATAATGTGGGGCCAAAGGTTTACTTTCTCCGAAGAGATCAAGTATAATCTGGAGATAAAAAGAATCTTATTTTATATTAAACATTTGTTTGATTTTAGCCTATTCGGCAGTAGCAGTAATCTCATAGTTTAAGTATCCATTTTTAGGCAGAAAAATGTCTTGTGTGGTTTATCTACTCACTATAGCCACCTGAGATTACTTTTTTGAGTATTCAATCTTAAGTTTCAACTTCCCAGCCATTCCCTCTTTTTCTGTGCTGAAAATGGGAACTACTTTTGAACTACTTCCTGGGCTGATCAGCTAGTCTGGATGCATATCTGCGTAGAGGGAGGATTGACCATTGATGGAGACCCTGATGCTTAGGGTGTTTTCTCCGAAATAGAGTTCTATTGGTTCGTTGATAGTAAATTTATGAACTCCTTCGCTAATGAGTTTATATTTGCATTTATCCCGGATGAGTTGTATTTTTTTGGATGTAATATGGTGTTGTTCGAAGGGAAATTTGTATGAGACTTGGCACTCTCCAACTTACTCTCCAGAAGTATAGAGTTACTAAAGAGTCACTACGAATTTATGCTCATGAAAGATATTTTTTTCAGGCGGTGTGGAGTTTTGAGGAATTTTTGTTGGTTCAGCTTGATTCTATCTCTGCTGGTATGTGTTTTCTTTATTGCTAGTTTCCTTCTTTTAATCGATTAGCTATTTATAAAATTTAGGTTGTTCCATGACCATTTGCCGATTGTCCATTGACTCTTACATATTTACTATTGTTTATTTCTGCTACTACCTTTAAGCTTGCTTTTTCTATTATTCATGCTTTCCGATTTCTTTCTTCTTCTATTTTATTTTCTGTACAAACCAATTGTAGACTAAAACAATATTGACTTCCCTGGGGTCTTTGGAAACCTAGTTGAAGCTTTAATAAATATAATGAAGTAGCACTATCCAAGCCCATCTACTAAAAGGGTGTCCGTTATCTCTCAATAGCGAACCTATTAACCTCTAAAAATCTATATTTGTTGTTCCTCTGCTCTATGAAATCAGTGTCTCTATATTTTGCTAAATTTTGTCACATTACTGTAAAAATAGCTAAGAAATGTAACAATAAAATGATTTGATTGAACTAAAGGTTATTTTTTTAAGTGGTCTTTTGCCTCTGCTTGATATCCACTACAACAAGCTGCTTTCTTCAACTAGCTAGGGTAAACATTAATCAATCAGAGGATGAATACTCTGAAGGCACTCCTTTATATCTTTTTTGGAAACTACACCAAAGTTACTGCGACTTTTGACAATACTTATAAAACTATCGAGAGTTGATTCAGACAAATGATTGAATTACTTTTATATAGTTTGGTTGAGAATTTACCTTACTCTTTTGTAATCCTGATGGCAGATAGCCAGTTGTTTACACTCTACGATGTTAGTGTGGGCTAATAGGTAAAAAGGGTTTCCTCCCTTAAATCCAATCTTTTACAATAAGGTTTACAACTACAAACAGCTTGCATGTTTTAAATTCATAAAAGATAGCAAGGACTATAGGATGTTGGGACTTGAGTTAGAGTCGATAAGCTGTAGCAAATTGGTCAAGTCCAAAACATTCCCTTTACCTCTTGATTTTCTCACGACTTCCTACTTTTCTTCAATTCGGTCCTTTGGTTTTTATATTTGGGGCTTGTTTTAAATTTGTTTGAACTACGGGTATAATTTTGGAGAGTTGATGTAAGATTGTATCTGAGAGGTAGTTCCAATATGTGCTTGAAGATAACATTATCCTATGGGTTGGTCCAGTAGATTATTGATGGAAGTGCTACCTTTGTGTATGACAGTAGGCAGCATACTAGTTTTGATGGCAACTTCATTGAGCCTGCCCTCTAAAATAAATCCTTTTTATATCTTGGCAAGATCTATCTTAGTTATGCCCAACAATTCGCTGGTAACTGCATTCCAGAACTATAAAATAAAAGGTATTTTATTCATCTTTTTAACTTGAGTTTATCCAATCGGAAACATTAGTGTTATAGTTTACTAAAATTGTGGACCCATTTTTAAGTGCTATTTCTGACCATATGGGCGGTAACTAATGTAAAATTTGCACTGCTTACTGAAGTTTACACTACTAGTACTTATTTAAAATATCATGTTCAGCAACATATTGGAAACCTTCTTTTTGCTAGCCAAAGGTATCACTTGATTAAGATTTATATATGGATTTTTAAAATTTGATTAGACATAAAGATGCTGCTTTACCTCATTCAGAGGAACTTTTTTCGGCGATACTTTTTATTACTTTTACATTTATTAATTCAAATGAACGACTCTGGAGAGGATGTCACGTTGGATGTCAACACTGGCAGAGTCATCAACTTGCTTGACTTCACTCACTCGGCTTATACTAACATCAGCTTTGTTTTTGTCAGATTCAGCATTAGGTTTAGATCTGTATGTATCTGGTAGGGATACAGGCGGTTGTTATTTTTTTTCCTATTACTTTTTTGGTCCGTTATCGTTGTTTTTGACAGTGGCGAAATCAAGATTTTTAGGAGTCTCTTTGCGTGAAACAACGATTTCATCTTTGGAAGAGGGGTAGCTAATACTCTCAATCTTTTTTACTTTTATCTACTACAATTTATTCTATGTCTAATTTTTTTTTTATTATTTTTTTAACCGCAAGTTGGAGTAAGTTAGAATTTTTTAAACCGAAGGAAATTTAGATGCCTTTTTAGGGCTTATTGTCCCATCCTTCACTACTACTTATTCGCTCATTCTATTTTTAGATATTTCTACTTTCCCAACACTCAGCTGTTCTTCTTTCTCCATCAATTGCGCGTACTTTTTTGGGTCAAAAGGTGATTTATTGGGTTCTGAATTGAGGGAGTTGGGAATTCTCTGATCGACTGATTATGAATATTGAGGCAGAGTAACTTTAGATGAGACTTTTTGTTTACATTCTTCGTAAAATTAGCTGAAAAGTTCTGGTTTTTAGACTGCGATCACATCCAGAGCAGTGATCTTATCGATTTTGCATCTACATAAACCTGAACATTGGCAAGATTTGATAGTTTCAGCTTGGCATTCAGGCTTAGGATATTAATTCAGTTCCTAACCTAGCTATTGTAGAGCAATCGTGGGATTGAAGTTGGAGCATAGTTCGAGCTCTAAAGTTCCCACTTTTTTATTGTTTTTGCCGATTATTTCGAAGAAACCTTTAAAGCGTTCGAATGCAGCTTTGCTGGTCAGCTCAATGCTAAATAAGCTATGATTTACTTGTTCTTCAAGTGACTACTTAGATCGAGATTAACATTTCCTATATTTTCAACCTCGATTTTCAAATTTCGCTTCATGTCTCGTAGGTATTTTTAGAAATAGGTAACTGGACATTTGACCTACTATGTTATTACAAGTACTTCGTACTACTGAATTTGTGGATTATTTTGAGATGTATATAATTCAGCAGGGTTTGCTTCTCCCCAAAACTGGATGCTCACTTTATGAGATGTGTTGGCTGCTGGTTTGAGCGGTTTATAGACTCCAACTCTGATCCACATGATGCCGAAAACTATGTCATCGTCGATACCGGGAGGCAGGACTCCTTAGTTATCTGAATTATACTTCTTGTAGGGTGAGACATTTAAATAAATATATAACAGATGAAATGATATAGTGGACAACAGAGCAAAAAGGGTTAAAAATATTCAATTGGAGTTTTATTGTAAATATTTTTTCGAAAATGAATAAACTATTGTTTCTTTATTATTAAAGATATTAATGGGTAATCAAAGCAATTTCCCTCCTATCAAAGGTAACACATAAAATATGCAGAAGGATCAGTTGTATTAGTCACTGGAGGCAGCAGTGGACTCGGTAAATAAATTGTTCTAAAACTCGCACTCAAAAAAGTCACCCTCATCATTGCAGCCAGAAACCATGAAAGATTATAGTAAACCAAGAAATAATGCCAAGAGTTGGGTTGTGTGAAAGTCATTACTTTCCAGGGTGACTTAACGTCCCCTTAAGTTTGTAAGTAAATGGTCCACTATCTAGAAATCTCATTTAGCTGGTACAAAAAAGATGTCATCAGTTGGATTTTTTAGTCCTCAATGCAGGAGTCAATGCCCATTTCAAATTCTAAGAGTTGAAAGATGTCGCTGTATTTTAACAACTTATGAGGACTAATTTTTTTTCAAATGCCTACCTCACAAAAGCAGCCTTACCTCTCATTAAGAAATCAAAAGGAGGTATCATAGTCATATCTTCTCTGTCTGGGAAATTCGGTCTTCCTATGCGATCCGCATACTGTGCATCTAAGTTTGCACTTAATGGTTTTTTTGAGAGCCTCAGAACAGAAGAGAAAATACCTATTCTGATGGTCTATCCAACAAGCTTGTAAACTCCAATGAGATAAAATAGCT
>Ga0194117_10006107_pt1 | contig 10675 bp, 6 predicted proteins | sample TA2MahsurfametaG_FD_160579 | JGI IMG/M metagenome (GOLD analysis project Ga0194117, IMG submission 160579) | Freshwater microbial communities from Lake Tanganyika, Tanzania - TA2015009 Mahale N1 surface | ecosystem: Environmental > Aquatic > Freshwater > Lake | place: Tanzania: Lake Tanganyika...
ATAAATATTTTATTCTAATTTTATGAAGCCTATAATGGAATAAAATATTTCCAAAAATTGTAATTGTTGCCAATTGTGTAAATCCAGAATATCAAAATTATAACAAATGATGTAAGTGCTATTTTCATATATGGGAGACTATCTTCCTGATGAAGCTATCAAATTTAGCTAAATGCCACCTAACTAAATCTACTCTCCACCTCAAATCGATTTAAAATAACCTCAAAAATAAACTTCTCACTAAATTAATCCTAGATCTCCTTAAGAACAAAGTGTTAAATCTAGCAAAAGTAAAAAAAGAAAATAAAAAAAATATACTCAGGAGTAAAAGAGAAAGATAATATTGGATATATAATCAACTTTGAATAAAAGTTGCTAAGAATATGGGATAAGTGAACGAAGCTATTTACGTTGGAAGAAAGCACTCTAGAAAGCATAGAATAAAAACAATATAATGTATGAAGAAAATGACTAGATTGTGATTGAAGATTTCCATGATTGATTCTATTTCTTTATCAACTTTATTTGAGAATGTAATTCTTAATTTTTCTAGTGATTTCTAAGATTAATAATAATAAACATATTAATCCATTCTCAAACAATTTCTTTGAATAGCTAGTCTCTATTAAACTAGCTATCATTTTGATTTCAATTCATGTTTCAGATCTGATAAATATCAAAAATGACATCATTGAGTTTATTTATTGTTGATGACTGTTCATTCTAAAATAGCCTCAGAGGCAAGCGTGGCCTAGCTGTTAAGCAATCTAGTCATGGGCAACACTAATCGCAAGATAGTCTCAGTCACTGTTTTACTTATCATCGGATTTTTACTACATGTACGCAACAAAAGGCCTGAAGTAGATTCACTTAGAAACTCCCGTCTTGAGCAAACCTAAAATAAAAAGTAATCAAAAGTACTAACCATTTTATTTAGGGAGGAAAAGGTAATGTAGATGCAATCTTTTGGTCGAGAATTAAAAAACTGGCAAAAATCGTAATACCATCTTGGAATTGCCCTTAGATGGGGGATTTAGTATTGCTGACCTTTTTCCTTATCGCAAGGACTGTTCTAAGTATATACATGGCATCTGTAAATGGAGGTATTGTCAATGCTATCGTGGAAAAAAATCTCTCTCTTTTTATTCAAAGAGTAAATAAACAATCATTTAGATTATCGGTCTTGGACTTATCGCAGTCCCTGCTTCTTTTATTAATTCTTTTTTGGATTTCTTAAATAAAAAGCTTTCATTGAGATTCAAACGTAGACTAACCGATTTTTTCCATAAAACGTACCTTAAAGACATGATCTTTTATCAGTTGGGAAATCTAGATAGTAGAATCAGCAATCCTGATCAAAGACTAACTGCTGATATCTAGAAATGGTCGAACTCTCTTTCGACTATATATTCGAATTTTACCAAACCAACCTTAGATATTATTCTATTTTCAAAAAAACTAGCTTAAATAATGGGTTGGGCAGGACCTTTAGTTGTAATAGCTTGGTATCTCTTTTCAGGAGTTATTCTCAAATTAGTCTCTCCACCCTTTGGAAAGTTAATTGCTGCAGAACAACGTCTTTAGGGATAGTATAGAGCTTCACATACTGATTTAGTTCATCATGCTGAGGAAATAGCGTTTTTCAGAGGCAATTAATGGTAAAAGACTAGAATCAACAACATTTTTGATGTAAACTTTGAATAATTTAGAAATTCATTAAACATAGTCAAGGCATTATGCGTAAAAAGTTATATATGGGTGTTTTTGATAGCATGCTTGTCAAATATTGTGCGTTTATGATTGGATATGGAGTGCTAGGCCTACCTGTTTTCGGCTCAAACGCTAATTAATACAACAAAAAAGTAGGAGATGATGTGGGAGCTCTGACAAAAGATTATGTCAGAAACTCTTCTCTCTTAATAAATCTTGCAAAAGCAATCGGAAAGCTGGTAATATCTTACAAATAGATCCAAAACTTAGCAGGATATACTACTTTAGTTTATTAAATGAAAGAAGTACTTGCAGATCTTTAAACGGGTAAATTCATAAGGACTCAAGTTATTGATAAGCACGCTGTTCAAAAACAAAGCAATATCAATTAAATCCAAAAAGGAGTTACTGAGTAAACAGAAGATTACATTCATTTTGATAAAATACCTATCATCTCTCCAAATGGAGATACTCTGGTAAAAGAACTATCATTATAAATACATAGAGGAATGAATACTGTTATTAGTGGGCCCAATGGATGCGGAAAGAGCTCACTCTTTAGAATTCTCAGTGGACTCTGGCCTTTAGCTAGTGGAGTACTCAAAAGACCACATATGGATAAACTTTTCTACATTCCTCAAAGACCATATCTACCTCCCGGAACACTCAGAGACCAAATCATTTATCCCCATTCCAAAGAGAAAATAACAAGAAGTGATGATGAAATTAGATAACTTCTTAAATGGGTCAAACTCGACTACATTGAGTAAAGATAAAAAGGTTTCGACTCTTTTAATGATTGGAATGATGTGCTTTCAGGAGGATAGAAACAAAGAATTGCAATGGCAAGACTTTTTTACCACCGCCCTTTGTTTGCAATTTTGGATGAATGCACCTCAGCTATGAGTATGGATGTTGAGGCATAGTTGTATCTCAAAGCAAAGGAGTTATAGATCACTTTGTTTACAGTTTCACACCGTAGCAGTCTTTTCAAATACCATGAATACATGTTGAAATTTGACGGACATGGAAATTACGAAGTAATCAAATTAGCCAATCAATGATAAATTATTATAATGTATAATCATATATTATAAAAATTAATTCTTAGTAGTATTAAATTTTTAGCACTTTTGTCATAGTTTTGTTGATAAAAGTATAAATAAACATTGTAGAAACAAAAAATGATCAATGTTATTAGCAATTATAAAGTAAAAGATGTTTGAGGTGACCATCTAAAACTAAAAGAGAAATATGAAAAAAAGGCTAATACTGTTCTATAATTTTATAATCATAACGGTTAAAAATCTAGAAGAGAGACTAATCAATCTACTCTTCTTTCTTATTAAAACTCTTTATTGAAATAAAAGTAAAGTAAATCAAAAATTCATCTGATGTACTGTCTCATTTTTCTAAAATCAAACTCATGCAATTGTCTATAACTAAGACAACGATTGTTAGCATTTTCATTCGTACACTTCGTTGCAATCTTACTTTCACGATAATCTCCGGCATGCTTGTATTAGATGATATCCTTAATTCCTTAGTTTCTGTATCCTGAAAGCTTGCTCCTCTCTGTCATCGAATTTTTCTCTGTAATTGAAACTGTAGATCTGCATCTTTTGACAAACTGTTTTTTCAAATTCTCACTAAACTAACGACTTCCATGTATTTTTTACTGCACTTCTACCACTCCTTTTCGATGAAACTGGCTTTTCTCTTTGTTTGAATGATTAGGTATATACTAAGAATTTATAAATACTCCAGATTTAATTTGTTAAGAACCATTTTGTACTTTCTTTACTCCTAAATTTTACTTATGCTAGCGCTTTAATACAATAACGGGTTTTTTATATCTTCTCATTACTTGCTCTCTAGAAGTCTGTATCTCATAGCCGACTCTACATAAAAATAAAGTTACTTAATACTGGGTTTAAAAGGCTTGGCTTGCGATTATCTACTCGGATGGGGAATATTTCTTTGAGTATTGTTTTGTTATATATTTTATTTGTTAGCACTGAATTTGATGGTACTCATCCTATTCGTTAAAATACGAATTTAAAGTATTGTTTATACTCAATAAAATATCTAAGATATACAAATACTCATAAAATCTGATGTGAGGGACACTGCATCTATTCTTTGGCTTATAAGATCTTTAATCTTTTTAAGGATTGTTAAAAATACAAATAATTGAATGTTTATTACTCTTAGTATTTCTTAGAATAATTTTTTGCATTTACTGTAATATTTAAAATCGTACTTCAAGTTATACAAGTGAAAATGATATCATTTTTCTTCAACATTTATTGCGGCAAATCACAAGATAACTCAGCAATTTTTATCGATCCAAGTATCTCAGGGTTTTACTATACTATTAGATAGTCCTATTGGTAGGCTGTGATTAATTTTTAGTATTTTTTTGTCTTAATATTTACGCTTTTTGTTTCTGTATAGCTCGTTTATTGTCAAGTACTGTAAACTTAGCTATTTTGGACAAATAAATTTCCTAATTCCTCAAATTTCTTCTCATCAGCTCTTTCTCGTTGAGATAAACCGATTCTTCTGGAGAATTTATATCTCTTTAGGTACAACTCTTACACTATGTGTGTGTATACATGTAGAATAGTTTAATAAGAAAAATATATTTCTGATTTCAAATGTTATAGACTCGAAAAATAGAAACCAATCAAAAATAGTATTATCATTCTGTTCTTTAGATCTGTCTGTCAGTTCTTAAATTCTTGAAAAATCCACTTCCCTTCCATTTTAATCAAAGGTTGACGACATAACGGACAAATCTAATTTTTTTATTCCCATTCTTCAAGACAACTTTGATGATAAATATGCCTACAAGCTGTTTGCTAAATCATGGGGAACTGCTGAATACAAATAGCGCACTCATCTTTTCCGATCAATTTAGCCTCATCCTCATCATATCGCTTACTTTTATACTTCAAATAGTTCTGATAGTTGTAGATTTCACTCTTTAAAGGACTGATCTTTTTTAGAAATCTTTTGATACCTCGAAAAACGTAGATAAAAATCAATTTAATGTCTATACCATAACTAAAGAGAGCTATCCTAAAAAAAAGAAATAATGCCAAAAGCACTCCTATTCCAATTAAAACTTTGATAAATTTTCTTATAACAGTTTCCATGAAGGTTTATTTGTAATGTTAAGATTAAAACGTTACATACAAACGTTGTAGATGTTCTGAGCTTGTTAACGGCTGACTATCTAGAATTTAGTCTGGAATATCATGTAAGTATTTACCAGTAACTGTACGATAGAAGTAGTTTTTTATACTTTTTTGTAAAGCCCGAACACCTATAATGATTCTTCTGAAAGGCTTAGGAAAATCCTTTTTAATTTAAATATAAGGACTTGAAAAAGCCATACAAGTTCCCACTTTACTCTTGATTTTAGCTGCACTTATGATGGGAGGTTCATAGCTTGCACTACCATCTTCTTGATCTGCTGTTAAATAGATCAGAGTTTCTAAATCGTAAGGGTTACTGATACTGCAAACATTAAAGTTGAACTTAATATAGTTCCCTTCATCTGGAGAGAATACATAGTGCTGAAAATTCAAAGTGAGATCTATATACCCTATATTTTTGGCAGCATTATCCATAATTTCCTTCGCTTTTGTTTAGCAATACTTACCTATATGAAGTGCAGGGCACTAGCAAGGTGTGTAGAATAGTTGATTAATACACTTTCCTCCGTTCAAACATGGACATTATTGGTTGTTATTTGTTTTTGAGTTAGCGATTGTCATCAGAAAAAGAAGTAAAGTAATGATTTTGATCATATTATTAAAGAACTAATAATGAAATATTCTCCCTTTAGTCTCATCTCCAAAAATATATATCGCCAAATATTTATTGATAGTTTGTTTACACTTATAGTCAAAGTAATTTTAGTTTGATCTCTATCAATTTTTAAAAGGACTTTTGATAAATTATAATAATGAGTTGTTAACATCTTCCCGTTTATAATAACCTTCCAGATTTACTCAATCCCTATAACCCCAAAACAACTTGGATCTGTCTCCATGTAGACTTCTTATCATCAAGGATGGCTGTACAAGAATTAAAAAACGTATCACTAAAGAAGAGCTAATCACAATTGCGATTAGTATTTGAAATTGTAAAGTAGAGCTGCAACCTGAACATCGAGTTATGATCAACTGTCAAACTCTAGAAATATACTGCACTATTTGCAAAATTTAAATATATGATAACCAAGAGTAGTTTTAAATAAAAGTAGGCAAGAATTTGAAAGTCCCAATAAATCGAAAAAACAAAAAAGAACTAACCCATATGATTTAAGACATCTACTTATACCTTAAATGTAGCATCGAAAATAGTAAAATATGTTTTCAGGAACAACTGAATATCCACCTTCTTTTCAGAAGTAAAAACGAGGACTTTGTGGGTTAAAAAAGAACTCAATTAGTTGTTACATAAATTCTTTAGTCCATCTATTAGCAAATGTACCTGCTTTGGTAGAGATAAGCAGGTTATCAAATCCTACTAAAATCGATAGTCCAGCTGTAAAAATTCTATTTTAAACGATTGAGACAATATGGAGCGGAAAGTTTAGAATTCTCAATATAAACTAATTGTAAAAGTAAATCATAAGATAAGATGTCTCTTTTCTATCTTATGAACACAAGACCGCACAAAATTTATTGTATTTTCTACTTTCTGATATTCTTAAGGAGTTTTCCTATTATGAATTAAATTGTAGCAACTCTGAAATTGTAAAATCCTCTTACAATTAATGGGATCTCCATCTTAAACAGAGAAAGTATAATCCTATTAGATAAATATTTGGAGGTGATTGCATTCTTGAAAATGTATGTAAATCATGTGGAAAGATCGACAAGAGCATAAGTCCTTTTTAGTGCTTAAAAGTTTCCTATTAGATAGGCACTTATTACTAAAGCAACTTTAAAGCAAATCTTTGTTCATTAATAGACGAGGCTTTGAGTTGGCGTAGCCGTCATAATTTTTAAAACAAGAAAATCTAATAAAACAAATTAGAATGTGTAAGTTGTCGTAAGCCAGTGAAATAGTTCAAAAGCTATGTAAATTTACCAAATAATCTCATCATTTAATTTGGATAGTAGTTGTAAGGTCTAAATGTAACACTACCCGATTAGATAGATCTTTCGAACTTTTTAAACAAATAAGATTCAAAAAATAAAAATCAAACAGCACGTTTCGAATACTTGGGATCTATGAGTACACAATTCAAAAGATATTTCACGCATGCTAAACACCACAATGGCAAATAATACTCTTATCATGATGAATATGTAGAGTAACAGCCAAGGCCAACGAATTCAATCAAAATTGCAATATACAAGAGGATACAACAAACTAAAATCCATCCTCTCGCCAGAAATCTTAACAGTACTCTGCAAGTAAATGTATTTCCTATAGTACCTCTTCCTGATTTTTGGAGTGTGTATATTAATTACAATTATGAAGTTCAACCATTAATGAATCCTTTCATTTGTGAACATGGATTACTCAAAGAAAACCTAAATCAATCAAAAATGAAGTAAGGTCCTCAAAAAATCCCAATATAAATATACAATTATCTCTTATAAACATTCGGAGGGAGAGCAATCAAAATAACAAAATAGAATGATTACTGTATTGAATGTAAATAAAAATTAGAGATGCTCAGATAGTTAAAATCAGCAGAAAAAGAAATGGGCACTCTTGCAAACAAATTGTCACAAAAGAAGTAACTTGTTCTGATCAGGAGAGACTGGCTATAGAGTTGGAAAAGATTTGTTTATTAAGATTATAAAAAGGAGTATAGGATTTTCGGCTATCCACGTCCAAAACCAATTGATAATCGTGAATATAAACCATAAAGGCAAAAAGAAGATTTCAAACTTATATCACCTTAGGTTTGGTACTTTCTTCATAAATTCTACGGAGGTTGGCCACTTTTCTCTCAAAAAGTCATACATCCAAATGTTGTCTTGACTACATCAGTTAACCTGCGATTCCAATCTCTAAATGGGACTCTTTAAAAACTACGTATGATTCCAAAAACTTTCTAAAAGTAAAAATTCAATAACTAAATAGTATAGCTCTAATAATAACACGCTACATAGCATTGAATGATAAATGTTTCTAATATATTTATTTTTGTAAATCATATTGGAATTGGAGTTTTCTAAATAACCCAGTTCATTGCTTATACATCTGCAAATTTTGATGCAGATTCGTCTTTTTCATAATTCTTACACTTCTCAATAATTTCTCCCTTTTTTTAGATGAGATCTCTGAAAGTCATATTTTTGATGTTGTAATACATAAGTTCTGTTCTATCGCGTAATTTTTATTGATATTTCTCTATACTTTCTAGCTTCGATAGTTATTTATTTCGCGAGTTGTTTTATAATTTCTTTATCTGAGTTTGCTTTGAGTTAATTTACTTATTCAAACTTTTGATGTAAATCAATTTGGATACCAGGCTATCCCTCAAGCATTATCGACAGATAATTATCAACTCATCTATTATTTCTTATTACTCTTTACCCAACAACTTTCTGCTTTCAATGGGATTCTTTTTCTTGCAATTTAGTACCATTTCATCCAACAAAACTTAGATTCCGATGAAATCAGGGATCACCATCAACAGTATGATAGCCTCAACATATAGCTAATGGAAATGACATATCCTACTCGCTTCTCTCAAATAGTATCTTACCTGTCTTATATCTTGATTATCAATTTTTTATTTTCCTAAATATGGAAAGATCTGTTCAAAAATCAGATCTAGTTTCATTGCGTTTGCAGGTAAAGCGCAAATAGTATCCAAAATTTTTGTTCTATCTTTCAAATAGAACGCTCTTTCTTATTCATAATTTAGTTGCTTTTTTATGATGCGGACAATCGGTTTGCGTGATCTTTTAATTAAATACTGATCAATTTATTTCAATATAGATTTTTAATTATTCACGAGCTAGTTCTAGCTTAATTTTTCAATCACAGGCGTGAATGTTTTGCCGAGGATTCCATTGAACTCGTTTTTCAATGAAAATATAGCTTCTTCAAAAGATTATGAGTTTTATTTTATGTAGTAATCGAGAATAAGAGTAAGTGAGGAAACAAAGTAGTTAAATGCTCTTCTTAATAACTCACAATCTTCATAACTCGTTATTTTTTCACATTCTTTGTTTAACACTTCTAAATATCTTTGAATATTGTTAATTCTTTAAGGAATGGAGTTTGATTTTTTCTAAAGAGTAATCTTTAATTCAATGAGGGCCATGAAGAATGAATATATCAATTGATTTTTATCCACCTTTTATGAAATAAATTGTTTAAAAGGATGAGTTAGATGATAGTTTTGCTCATACAATTGTTCAAAATTGTATGTAGAAGGGATATCCAAAGTATGATGACTAATATACAGAAAGAGTTTATTGACAAGCTTGCTGTATAGTTTTAACTATGGAAGAAGAGCTTCTTCAAATTTTTTACCTTCCTCGCTTTAAACTAAACTATTTTTAGACTGCTAACAAATTCGGTTAACAGCCAGCATATCTGCACTAAAAAGATTAGTTGAGGCTTATTCACCTTCATGAGTGTCATATGGTTTATTTTCAAACAATATAATTCTCTACTTTTCATTTACTCTTTCTAAAAAACTGGCTACTAACGAATTCTACTCTTTTATTAGTTCTATATTATCTTTAAAAAGCTAGGGTGCTTCTGAATCCTCAATTTTAGTCAACAAGATAGAAAGATGGTCACCTAAAGAAAAATCTTTTAATCCAACATTCGATGCTTAGATTAAAATAAGAATTTACTAAATGATTTTTTAATAAGTTATGGACTGCTAAATTTACTCATATGGGATAGTAACTACTATGTGGATTGACTTAAAATTTTTGATTATTTATTGCATCAATAGCTTGATATAGAAATGCAGACCTTATGACTCGCTCCACTCTGGAATTTCAATCAAGGCTCCCAGTTTATTTTCTTATACCTAAACGAATTTTTAATTGCTTGCTTAATTCTCATTTATTTCTTCCTTCTGCTTCAATCTAAGTTCATAATAAGCTAAATCTTCATGATAAATGTGCTCAAGCTATCTCTAACACAAGTGATTTATGTAAGTTGACTTTCCTGAACCGTTTGTACCAAAGAAAAGAACAGCTTTATCTTTAGTTTGAGCAATTTTAATTATTCTAGTATGAGCTTAGAGTAACTTCATCATTTATAAGTTGCTTTGGCGTTTTATGTGGTATACAACTGATGAAAGTTATTGTTTAGATGTGTGGTTTGTAGATTAAATCAAAGTTCCTTTAGAGCTAAGTGACTCTATTAGAGCATAAATTCTTTCTTTGAGGAAATGAGTTTATACGATTGATTAAGCCTCTAGGCTATAAATAAGTATCTTTGGATTGCCTTAAATAGTACTCTCGAAACCTATAAAATCTCCTAAATTATAAATACCTTTTATTTAACCTAAATCTATTTTGGCTTTATTCTTTAGCTTCTACTCGACTAAGACATTATCAAAATTTTTGGATGTATTTGCCACAATAATTGGTAAATTATTACTTTTTTCGCCCATTAAAGCGATGTGTAGTTTATTAGAACCATCATTTGTTATTGCTCCAATTTAAAGAGTAGATAAAACCTTCGACTACAGCTGTAGAGTTTTAATACCATTGTTATCAAAATCAGGGGAATAGAGATGAATATTTAATGTGCCACTATCCAAGGAAGGCCAGGTAATGAGTCCAAATTAATTGGTTTTATAAATTTTTTGCCCAGCTTTCCACTTACCTTCAATCGTAAAATTCAAAATATCATCTTATTCACTACGGTTTTGTTTTAAGTAACAAACATCGAGCTTATTTTACTCATGATATTTCTCAATCAAACCAAACATTTGCATCTGACTAAAGTAAAA
>Ga0194117_10006109_pt1 | contig 10675 bp, 12 predicted proteins | sample TA2MahsurfametaG_FD_160579 | JGI IMG/M metagenome (GOLD analysis project Ga0194117, IMG submission 160579) | Freshwater microbial communities from Lake Tanganyika, Tanzania - TA2015009 Mahale N1 surface | ecosystem: Environmental > Aquatic > Freshwater > Lake | place: Tanzania: Lake Tanganyika...
CCCCGCCTTTTAATGCCATAATTTCTGGTGTAGCGCTTCCTAAAGTTGTGCGTTTATCTGTTACAAGGGTGATTGGCATAGTTCCTTTATAATCACCTAAAGAAATAGTCATAAAATCTGTTAACATTGATTTTCCATTTGAACCGGAACCACGATAAATATTAAATGTGTGTTGTTTCTTTACTCCAAGAGTACAAGATGCTAAATGATCCCACATATAACTACATACTCTTGGAAGCGGAAATATCTTTTTCATAAAATCATGAATTTCAACTTCAATCTGTTTCTCCTTTTCAGTAAATAAATTATATGGAATGTAATTTTGTTTTGTTGATTTTGTAATGTAATCTTGACAACGTCCATCACGAAATTCTCCAGTTCTCAAATCAACAACACCATTTTCAAATCCAAGTAAATAAGGATTGTTATCCATATTATTGACAAAATCATTATCATAGAAGATTTCTGCGGCTTCACGCATAATATTATTTTTGTCATTTGTTTTCTTGAATTTTATTTGAAGTTCAGATATTTTATTGATCTTTCTCTGTAATTTCTCATGTGCTGTATCATTTTGTGGATAATCTTGTAATTGCGCTAAATATTGATCGCTCTTTCGTGCGTAAGCCATATGTAAGTCTTGTGAGATTGCCAATCTTAATCGTTGTCCTTCATCTTGTTCCCATCTATGCCCTTTAAATCTATACCAAGTTTTATTTTTTAAACTACTACATACATATTGATCTTTGAACATTTGATATAAAACCATCGCATAATCCCATTCACCAGATTCAAAGATAGAATCCTCAATTAATTGGTCTAATGTTTGACTCTTGATTTTCTCATATTCTTCTCTGGCATCTTGTTTAGCCCAATATATAATTGATGCCTTTGTTAGTTCTTTTCCTTGACTTTTATTTTCATCATTTTTATTAAAATGATTGTTCCATTCATGATATAATGACGGAATTGAAGCATAATCAAAATCACTTGCTTTCGATCTTAACATCACCCAAGACAGAAATAACCTCTCATCAGTATTTTTCAAAGCAAACGCTACTTTTCTGTTTATTAAATGAGATCCTGGTTCATAATATTTTTCCGGAAGAATTTGTGTGTAATAATGGATTTCCTTTTTAGACAATTCCTTATCTCCAAATGTTGCAAGCATTGCGTCAACTGCTTTTTGTAATATTTCAGCATTTGTAATATCTTCAAGTCTAATTACAGCATTTATTTCTTCAACGGAATCACTTTCAATTGTCAAATTAATCTTAGATGGCTTTTTCACCTTTGTCTTTGGTTTTGACAAACGCTTTTCATATTCTTCTTTAAAATCTTGATTTAAGTCTAATTTAAGATGCTTATCATATTGCGCTGATAATAGATGAAAATTATTCAATAAATCAAAATCTTTGAGTTGTTTTGTCGTTAATATCCATTCGTTATCATTTGCGTTATAATTGGCAATTAAATAATAAGTCAAACGATATGCTTCATTGCCAGGTTTCTGTGACCCATACAATTGCCAATTAACTGTTCCATTAGCAATACCATCATCAATAACTTTATCAAAACTATTTGTAATAGGTAAATCAACAACATCTTCAAATTGTTTCAATACTTTTTCTCGTAACAATATTTTCATTGTAATATCCATTTGTATGCCGAAATTGAAATGAATGCCATCTTTGGTGACTTCATCTTTAGCAACTCGATTTACATTAGGTTTTTCCATAACGAAAATAGGAAATGTAGTTTTATCATTTATTTCAAACATATTTCTAAACTCTTCCAAATAAATATGAATAATATCACGAATATGATCGCTTGTATGTTGTCGTGTTTCAACATCATAAGAATATCTAAAATCCAAATCAACTAGACAAGGACCATTATCTTTTAGTTGTTTTTCAGTCAAATATTCTTTTTTACCTTTAACAAATATATAATCATAATATAATCTGTAGAATGTTGGTAGTTCATCATGAGGGATATGAAACGAACCGCCATAAACATTCAAATCTTTATTACCAATTCTAGTGTGCGTTATCTCTTTACTTTCATTACTATTTGTATTTTTATCGGCTTTAGTACTATGCTTTTGTAAGAAATCTTGTAAGTCATTATATTGTGACGATAAAGACATAGTTGTCATTGATGATATACTATGTTGAGATTTTTCTATGTCAATTTTTTTTATTTTATAAAAATAAGTTTTTAATTAGTTCTTGCCATAAATCAATATCTATTATCTAATATGTATTTAAAAACAATTTAACAATAATTTATTATGACATCAGTTATTTCAGTTGAAACAACGAAACGGATATTGAAGGATATTAAGCAATTGATTAAATCTCCACTAGATGATAATGGCATATATTATAAACACGATGAAACAAATATGTTGAGAGGATATGCGCTAATTATTGGACCGAAAGACACACCATATTTTGGTGGTTATTATTTTTTCATATTTGATTTTCCAATAGACTACCCATACTCACCACCAAAAGTTAAATATATGACTAATGATGGTATTGTGCGTTATAATCCAAATTTATATAAATGTGGAAAAGTATGTGTTTCAATATTGAATACATGGACTGGCGATAAATGGTCTTCTTGTCAAACGATTACAAGTGTATTACTTACATTATGTTCATTATTAAATGATGCACCATTATTGAATGAACCAGGATTTCAAAAAATACACGCCGATTTCAAACCATACCAAGAAATTATTGAATATAAGAATATAGATTTTGCTGTATGTCAAATAATTAAAAATGTGCCAAAAGATTTTGAGTTTTTTTATCCAATAATGAAAGAAGCATTTATTAAAAATTATGTTAGTTTATGTGAAATAGTAGCGTCAAAGAATAAAGAGGCAAAAATATTGAGAACAAATATTTATTCATTAACAATAACAATTGATTATGATTCATTAGAACATAAATTGATTAAAACGAAACAATATATAGATACAAATACTGATATAAATACAGATACAGATATAGCTAAATAAAAAATTGAAATTATAATATAAATATTATATTAGATATATATTATAATATGCATTTTTGTAATTTATGTTCAAATATGTATTATATTAGTATCAGTGCAGATGATCCTAATAAATTAGTTTATTATTGTAGAAATTGCGGTAATGTTGATTCAACCATTTCTGTAAAAGATGTGAATGTTTCAAAAATCCAATTGAAAAAATCAGAACAAGAGTTTAGTCATATTATTAACAAATATACTAAATTAGATCCCACTCTACCACGTGTCAATAACATTTTATGTCCAAATGCTGAATGTCCTACAAATAAAGATAATGTAGCAAGAGAAATTATTTATTTAAGATATGATGATAATAATATGAAATACGCTTATTTATGTTCTTCTTGTGAAACTGTATGGAAAACTGAAGATAAGTCGTAAAATTATATTATAAATTGTAATATCTATTTTTTTATTGAAATAAAATTGAAATAAAAAAATATTAAAACAATATCATTATATAATAATATGAGTAGTTATTTTGATGACGATGATGAAGAAAAATCAATAGTTGAGAGTTCTGAAGAAGATGACAACGAAGATGATAATGAAGAGGAAGATGATGAAATGGAAGGAGGTGATGATGTAGAAGATGATAACGCAGACAATGTTGATGATGATATAGAAGATGATGATAATGATAATAATGACGATAATGATACAGAAGACGATAATGATGATGAAATGGAAGGTGGTGGTGATGACGATGAAGATGACGATAATAAAAAGAAGAAAATTAAGAAAATCCCAGCCAAAACAATTTATAAAAAACCAGAAGATTATATAAGCGATGATGATGAAGATGATGATAATGATAATGATGGAGAACAATATTTACAAAAGTTCGATCAATCTATTAATGAAAATTATTTATTGAACTTTCATCCGGAAAGTGTAATGCATAACTATGATGAAATATTATCAATGACAAAGGTAACACGTAATGCTGATGGTGATATTATTGATAAACTGCATCGAACAATACCATTTTTGACAAAATATGAGAGAGCGCGTATATTAGGACAACGAGCAAAACAAATAAATTCTGGTGCTTATCCATTTATCAAAGTTCCGGAAAATATTATTGATGGTTATTTGATAGCTGAATTAGAATTAAAACAAAAAAAAATACCATTTATAATTCGACGACCATTGCTTAATGGTGGTAGCGAATATTGGTGTGTAAAAGATTTAGAAGATATATCGTTTTAGTCATTTCATTTCATCTTATTTAGAAATACATCTATATTATATATTTTATGTTGTAGAATATTAAGTTGAAACAGATTATTGTCATAAATATCTGTATATTTTTTTATTAGGCGTTTTATAGATTTCAAATTATGTGTTGACATTAGAAAATTAATTGTATTATTATGTTTTACATTTATATAATAATATTTTCTAACCAATAAGTCAATATAATTTGATAATTTTATATTTGTTTTTGTTATTTGATCTACATCATCTAATAATTTATTTTTTTCTATTACATAACTATTAATCAATTCAATTAAATAATACATATCATCATCATTATCATTATAATTATTAGAGTTACCCATTATAATATATTGTGTATCATATATATTATCCATCTAACTTTATATTATAATTATATAAATAAATTATATAAAAAGATAGTTAAATAATACTATAATTATTGGTATGAGTTTAAAAAATATATTCATAACTGGAAGTTTGTCATTATTATTGGGTTTTTATTCAATATATAATTTAATCCAATATTTAAAGACGATTGAAAAGACAATGAAAGAACAAAATAATAATTTGAGAAATGAAATAATGCAAAATAATAAAAAATATATGATTTTACATTTGAAAATGAATGCCTTAGATGCAAAATATAATGCTATATTTTATACATTAGAGCAATTAAAAGAGAATTTGAATAAAATGGAAACAGATAAAGAACCAGATTTAAAACAAGATGTAAAAAGCGAATCGAGAGACGATATTATAAGCGAAACTAGTTTTAACACAAAGGGAAGTATTATTTGTGATGATTTATGTGATTTTAATATTGACATACCAAGACCTAAGATTCAAATGGAGACCAGTAATGCGATTAATAATGATGACATGTTATCAAATGTTGTAGATGATCATTTTAGTGAAGAAAATGTTAGTAGAAAAAGTAACAAAACAGATGAAATAAGAAGTCGTTCAAACTCTATATCCGATATTAGTTGGACTGGAATAACTAAAAAGTTCATATTCGGACAAATATTATAAATATGATATGAGTAAATATATAAAAAGATTTATATAATTTTATATAATGAAAGTAGCCTTATGTTTCATAATTAGTTATCAACATATACTAAATAAAGAACAACTTTGGATTGATTGGATTAAACCTAACAAAGATATAATAAATGTTTATTTCCATTACAAAGATATAAATGCGATTAAATCACCTTGGATAAAAATGTATTCAATTCCGCCAAAATTTGTGCAAAATACGACCTATTTTAATGTAGTTCCGGCATATATGTCATTACTAACATATGCTTATGAACATGATAAAAATAATGTATGGTTTTGTTTATTAACTGATAGTTGTGTTCCAATAATCAGTCCGGCAAAGTTTCGTGCCTTGTTTTTTAATAAATATAAATTATCAATTATTAAATGTAAACCAGCATATTGGGATATTAGATTACATACTAGAGCCAATCTACGATTATTAGAAAAAGAATATTGGTTAGCGAATGATCCTTGGTTTTTATTATGTCGAAATCATGTTCATAAATGTATCTTATTTTTGACACTTAAAACTAACATATATAGACAAATAAATAATGGCGGATTAGCGAATGAAAGCATGTTTGCGATTATTTTGAAAACTTTTGGAGAATTAGATAATGATATAAGACATATAAATGATTCATCAACCATAGCAGATTGGACACGAATGTCAAGTCCAACTAGTCCATATTTGTTTCGTGAGGCTACCGATGAAAATATTAATATAATTAAAAATCTACTTAAAGAAAATAAGCATTCAATATTTTTGAGAAAAGTGCATTGGGAGTTTCCGGATGAGAAAATTAAAGAAATTATGGAAATGAATGATACTGATACGATTAATATGGATAATCATTATATATATCTTTTTTTACAATATAGTTTAGCCTTTTTGTTAGTTATCATATGTATAATTATGTAAAAATGTAAAAATATTCGACAGATTTATCAACAATAGCAAAATCCATATCCCATATTACTCATAACTAAAACCTAGATATATTAAGTCTAATATTTTTGTTAGTTATGTGATATCAAAGAAGACCAACAATGTCTGTCAATAAAAATACATTTAGAAACATAATTTCAGATGATTTATCAACAAAATCATATAATCCATTTTTATAAAGTCCTACGCCAACATCAGCAATAATATATAAACCATATGCCAATAACACACTCATTATATTGCAATATAAATATGTTTTCAATATTGTTTCAATATATAATATTTTTTGTTAGTTATTTATATGAATAAACCAAAAATATGTCAAGTAACTGGTAAAACAGATAAAGAAATATTCAAATGTCTATTTTCAACGCAACTATCTGGAATGTCTGATAATGCTTGGTCGTTTATAGGACCATCAGGACGAACTGCGTTTAGCATTGTCTTTAAATCTCATCCAGAAGGAGTCACAATGGATCACATATATATGGATTCTGGAACTAGAAATGCGTTAAAAAAGTTATCAATTGGTAACTTTATGTCAAGAACTAAATTAGTGAATGATAAAATAAAAGATGTTGAATCCAAAATACCAATGCAAGTTTCTACATTCAATCGATTACAAGGTGAAAGAGATTTAGAAGGCAATTTGCCCACACCAAAGTTTCCTACTGTGTTAGAACCGGAGGTTACAAAATATTTAAGAGGTGGAAAACGTAGAACTAACAAACGTTATAGACGTAGAAGACGTAAAACTAACAAAAAACGTCATTATCATTAAAAAATTGAATATTTTATTATATTTTACCATTAGCAATATTATAAAATGTATGACAATCAGTTTGATTTTGATGATGCATCTAATGAATGGAGAAAAAATAAAAAACAACAACTAAATGGCAGATTTGAATACATATGTAATTATATACATACAAATGGCAAACAATGTAGGCGTTCAAATATTGCCAGTGTAATAAAAAACAACTACATTTATGGATTTGGCGGATATACATTTGATAAATATACGCATCATCCAAACAAAAATTATTATTGTAAACGGCATATCAATCGGCGACCTTTTATCGTCTCATAAGTATTCCAAACCTCATTATATTTGTGACGATAAATGGTCTCAAACACGCAACATTAATAGACCCCCACCCAGCCACTATACATCAAATTATAAGTCTATTTTGACTTTGTTAGTTATAAGTCTAAATAGACTTCTATTTATATGTCAAAATGTTTCAAATTATTCATATTCATATTTATCAAAATAATTCGTTATCAAGCATAGCGGTATAAAATTATACGCTATTTTGTTACCAATAGGCATACCTTTTATGTAAATATTGCCTCCATTTGCTACTATAAAAAATAAAATTGTAGATGAATATAGCCACATTATACCTAACAAAATAATTGTTATTTTTTCAATCATATGAAACATTATAATATTTATTTTATTTTTATTTAGAGCAATGCGTATTTTAAATGCCGACTTTATTAGCAAAAAAAATACGAACGCTTCCTCCTAAAAGGAGGATTAACTAAATTCTATATAATGGGTTTATCATCTGCTTACTTTGTGGTAGATAAGCAAATTCCCATCTAATGTTATTTCATTTACTACCTTAATGAAACAACTATTTATTCTTTGCTTGTTTTTTAGGTTTTTTAACCTTTTCAGATTTTACTACCTTCCTTGTAAATTCTTCTGGTCTTGTTTGACTTTCTAAATAACATTTTCCAAGTAATAATATATTCTTACAAGCATTTATATCTCTATTCACGAATATACGGCATTTGGTTTCCTCTTTTGGAGTGAGTATTTCGTGAAGTGATTTCTTATGTTTCTTTCTTTTTACACTTACATTTTCCATTTCTTTCAAGGTTTTATTATATAACTTACTGGTATTGAATTCATTTATTTCAACAATATCAAATTTACTAAATAATAATTTCTTCATACCAATATTTGGTGTAGATATACACCCTTTCATTTGAGTTGTTCTACTATAATCTCCGTGTAAAATAACAATCTTTTTACCTTGTTTTATTTCTTCTTTGGAAAGATAGGTATTTTCAATCTCATTCAGTAATTTAACCTCACTTTGTTTTGTTCTGATAAATCTACGAAATGCTAATTTACGAAACAAAGGTTTTTGGTAAAATTCTTTAACCTCATTATTAAGAATGGTCTTATTTTTAATAAAGTTCTTATATTCTTCTACTTTTGTTGTTCTTGATTTGAAATTTGATAATTTTGTTTCTTTTTGAATTATACCATTATTCTTCTTCTCTTGTAAAATAATGTAATTACTGCGTTTCGTGTATGTTTCAACTCTTCTTCTACAAGCAGTATATTTGAAGAACTTATTATTTTCATCAATCATAGTAATTGGTCTAATTTTACCAGGATCTAATGAAACTAACTTGTATTTGTCCGTTAAATATTCATTACATTTTTCCTTTGATAAATCTTCAACTTTTGTAAATTCAATTTCATCATTTACTTTTGGTATTTTATCACCAAATACCTTATCCTTGTATTTTTTCAAGATGAATAATAAAGAACAACTAAATCCATCTGTAATAATTTGATTATAAAAAACATATTCATTTTGTTTGAAAATAGGTTTCTTTTCTAATTTAAGAATTTTACTCCAAATATGCGATTGATGTTTCTTTGCGTGGTGTAATAATTCAGTTTTTTTGTAAGAAAAAATACTCATTTCTTTATCATTTATTAAATCTACAATTGCTGGTGTATTCAATACAATATGCTTTTGGACAATATTATTTCTTTGTGGAATTGTTTGGTAAGGACGCTTTTCTAATTCTTCTATTTTCTGATTTATGTAAAATGAATATTTAATATATTTTTCTGGATTACATTTTACATCATAAGCAACTGACTTAGTTACTTTATTTGGAAATAAAATACCTTTATTTTCTCTAATCCAACTATGATATTCTTCTTTTGAATTTTCTATTTTATTATTGATTAAATCATTCTTCAAAGCACGAATTTCTTGGTTAAGTTCTTTATAGAGTTCTTTTCGCCTTTCCTTATTAGTTTCTTTCTTAATTTCTAATGATTTTGGTTCTTTGAATAAACAATTGATATATTTGAATAAATGCTTTACAAAATGAGTAGATATATTTGTATTGATACAAGTAATCATTTCGTTTGCGGTTTGTGCTAATATAAATGTCTTGTTTGAATAACAAGGTTTTTTATCAACTAATTTACTAAATACATCATTATAAAACCGTTTCATATCCGCTTTATCATTCGCATTCTTAATATTTTCTTCTTTTGTTTTTTGACCGCTATTAGATTTGGGAGAACTAATCGTTTTTATTACATCTAATACAAACTGCTTATTGATAGTAGGTAATTCTTGATTATTATTAAATTTATCTAATAAATACACACGAATAAACTGATAAGACAAAATAACGATTTCATTGATATCAATAACTGCGTTTTCAATTATAGGTTGTAATGTATCATACTTCTTCAATACGGATTTCAAAGGACACTTGATAATCCGATAAACTTGTTCGGACGGATCTGGTGGTTTTTCTTCCAACTCCATTCTATATACTATAAAAAGAAAATATTTTTAAGTTCTTTTTATATAAAAAACAATTATTCCTAAATATTTCCCATTTTATCTTTTTCTAATTTTTCTTTTCTTTTTTGATATGCTCGTTTATTTCTTTCTTTAATAACATCTTTGGGAACTACATAATTGGTCTTCTCTTTATATTCTTTAACTTTTTGTTTAATCTCTTCTTTATGATTTTCATAGTATTTTTTCATATTAGAAGGTGCTGTATATTTTTTGAGATGTTCTTTGGTTTCATTTAATTCATTTTCTAAATATAAAATTTTATCTTCATAATTTTTAATTTTAGTCAATAATTCTTCGTTATTCATTTAGTATATATAATAATAAAATTTTAAATTATTTATGAAAATAAATTAAAAATAAAATCGGCATTTAAAATACGCACTGCTCTAACATATATTTTCAAATATAATATATCATTTGTTAGTTTATAATTCTATCACAACTATTAACACAAAAGGATTTATGTATTCCACTATATTCGCCAATAATATGTAGCATTATTCCCATTATAAAAAATAACATATATACATTATTCCATTTTACTACCATTTGTAAAAATGTTCCAACTAACAAAAATAATAATGCCTCATAAATTGATTCTCTAATTAAATACAATGTATTCGCTTCATAATATGTATCTTGACTCAAAACTTTTTTACATTTATCACCATTGTTACAATACCAGGTCCATATTCCTAAACTTGAACCAAAAAAATGTTTGAAATAACCACAAACTAACCCC
>Ga0194117_10006120_pt1 | contig 10668 bp, 8 predicted proteins | sample TA2MahsurfametaG_FD_160579 | JGI IMG/M metagenome (GOLD analysis project Ga0194117, IMG submission 160579) | Freshwater microbial communities from Lake Tanganyika, Tanzania - TA2015009 Mahale N1 surface | ecosystem: Environmental > Aquatic > Freshwater > Lake | place: Tanzania: Lake Tanganyika...
AAGTTGAATAAACTTAATGGTACTCCATACTTGTTGTTATATGATTTTGGCGAAAAACTTATTTTAAATAATTTTTTTAGTGCGTGAGCCAAAAGCTCCTTAAGAGTTGTTTTGCCACAACTTCCTGTAATAGCAATAATTTTAGTGTTTAAATTCTCTCTATACACTTTTGAACTTTCGGTTAAAAAATCTAAAGTTTTAGTGACTTTAATCTGTTTAGAAAGGTTACAATTTTTACTAAAATTATTTACTATTGCGAGTGAGGCCTTGTTCTTAAAAGCTTGATCAATATATTTATTTCCATTATTTTTTTTTCCTTTTATTGCAAAAAAAATATCATTTTTTTTAATTGTCCTTGAGTCTATAGAACCATTTCTAAAAACTAAATTTGATTTTAAACCTTTATTTTTTGATAACTCCTTAATAATATTTAATTTTAAATTTTTTGACAAAAAAGAATTCTTGATCTTAATAGCCTTAATAATTACTTTCTTGTCAGAGAAAAAAATTTTTTTATTTCCAAAATCTTGTATTTTTTCATGTCCCTTACCAGCTATTAATAGTATATTTCCTGTTTTTAGATCGCTTATTGCTTTTAAAATTGCTTTTTTTCTGTTTGGAATTACTTCTGGATTTTGTTTTTTTATACCTCTAATAATATCGCTTCTTATTTTACTAGGACTTTCAAATCTAGGATTATCATCGGTTAAATAAATTTGATCAGAGTAAACATCTGCAATTTTTCCCATTTTTGATCTTTTTCTCTGATCTCTATTACCTCCGCATCCAAATAAAACAGAAATTTTTTTATTGGGAAATTGTTCTTTCAAATTTTTTAAACAAATCATCATTGCATCTGGGGTATGAGCATAATCCAAGATAACCTTGGAATTATTTTTAATTTTTCCAATTTTTTCCAACCTTCCATTAACAGATCTAATTTTTGGAATGACTTTTAATATTTTTTTAATACTTATGCCTGTATTAGAAGCAGCTATTAAAGCCATTAAAATATTTTTAATTTGAATTTTTCCAATTAGGTTTAATACCAATTTATAGATTTTTTTTCCTATTCTGATGTTTAATATTTGACTTTCATCCTTAAATTTATGCGATATTAATTCAAAATTATTTTTGTTGTCAAATATTGAATACAATTTTAATTTTTTTTTAAAAGAAATTTTTTTTATTTTTTTAAATTCAGGTATATTTTTGTCTGAAATAATAGCTCCATTTTTTTTTATAAGTTTTTCAAATAAATATAACTTTGCATTTAAATAAGAATTTAAATTTTTATGATAATCTAAATGATCATGAGATAAATTTGTAAAAATACCAATATCAAATAATAAACCATCTAATCTATTTTGTTTTAATCCATGACTTGAGGCCTCTAAAATAACATAATTAATATTTTTTTTTTTTAAATTACTTAAAATTTTAGCTAGTTGAATTGAATCTATTGTAGTATTAAAAAGATTTTTTTTATAATTGTTGGTTCTAAGACCCAAAGTACCAATTGAAGCAACTTTCTTTTTATTTAATTTTAATATTTGATAATAAAAATCCGCTATTGACGACTTTCCATTGGTACCTGTCACTGCAATTAATTTTTTTGGAACTCCATTGTAAATTTTATATGAAGTCTCTGCTAATAATTTTCTAATATTTTTAGAATGTAAAAATAAAATTCCATTTTTAATTCCGGTAAATTTTATTTCTGAGATTATGATTTTTGCACCTTTTTTTATAGCCTGATTGATAAATTTATTTCCGTCTAAATGATTTCCTTTTATGGCAAAAAAGATATAATTTTTTTTTATTTCTGAACTATTAAATGCAATATTTGAAAAAAAAAAATTTTGATATTTTTTTTTAATATTACTGAAGTAATCTTTCAAAATCATTTTCTTCAACTTCTAAAGATTTTGTGGCTAAAATAGGCCCAATTTTTTCAATAATTTTTGCAGCAACCTCAACCGCAGTCCATCCTGCTGTATTAAAAGGAGTTCCTTTTATAATTCCTTTATTATTTCTGAGTGTATAAACATAATCAGTAGATTTTTTAGGAGTATCTAACATTACAATAAAAACATACTCAGGCTTTGATGATGGGAACACGGACGCAAAAGTATTTATTTTTGCTCTTGAATACTCTCCCTCAATTGGTTGTTGGGCTGTTCCCGTTTTACCAGCAATTTCATATCCATTCACATCTGCAAGATTTGCGGTACCTTCTTCTGTATTAACAATTTTTCTTAAAGCTGAAACTACCTTTTCTGAAACCCCATCATTTAGAATTTGATTTTTTGGTTCTTCATTTTTTTTTCTTTTAATTAATCTTGGTTCAATATAGAAGCCACCATTTGATAAAATGGAATATCCTTTAGCCAACTGCAGGATGGTTGTGGTTATTCCATGTCCGAAAGCTGCTGTTTCAAGTCTACATCTGTCAAATTCAAAATTTTTATCGCTTGCAATCTCTTCAATATCAAAATTTATCTGACCAAGGACACCAATTTTTTCTAAAAAAAATTTAAATTTTTCGGAACCAATTTTTTCTGCAATTCTTACAGATCCTATATTACCAGATCTTATTAAAATTTTTTCTGCAGTTAAGTCAGAGGGTATTTTTTCATCATATTCTGATATAGGAAATCTGCCACAATAGATTGTTTTTGGAAGATTTAAAAACTCACTTTCTGGTTTAATTAATTCTTCATTTAGTGCCGCTGCATAAGTGAAAGATTTAAATACTGACCCTAACTCATATGTTCCTTTAGTAACTTTATTAATATAATTTGCATCTGTAATATTTTCTCTCAAATTAGGATCAAAGTCAGGCAATGACACTAATGAAATTATATCACCATTATTAACATTCATTAACAACGCTGCAGCACCTTTATTTTTAAAAATTTCTTGATACCTAACTAATTCACTTCGAATTAAAAATTGTATTTCCTTATCAACAGTTAGACGAATTGGATCTTTAGAGTATTTTAATCTTTCATCTAAAGATTTTTCAAGTCCAGAAATACCTTTATTTCCATCATCAATTTGACCTATTATATGGCTAAACAAATTTTTTTGCGGATAAAGCCTAATAACATTTTCTTCTGCAACGATAGATTTGTCTCCTAGTTTCATTATTTTTTCGTAATTGTCTGGTGTAATTCTTCTTTCAAATTTAAAAAATTTGTTTTTTTCAATTCTTTGTTCAATTTCAACAAAATCTTTATTTGGAAAAATATACTTTAGATTTAAAATCAATTTTTTTTTATCAATTATATCTTCGGGCTTTATACCAACATCGATAGAACTCACTGTTTTTGCTAAATAATTCCCATTTATATCGATTATATCTGCTCTTTGAAATTTTGTAGATGTCGAATTAAAATTATTTAATTGTTTATTATAAGATTTTTTTAAACCTAAATGAATGAGATGAAAAGTATATATCAAATAAATAACAAAAAAAATAAAAAAAATAAAGGCTATTCTATTAAATTGAATACTTGTATTAAATTTAATTTTATTTAATGAAAAATCATTTTTATTATTATCTGAAATAATTCTTAAATTCATTTTTTTTCTTATCTTTTAATAATATTTAAATCTTCAATATAATTTTGACCATTTTTTAATTTAATTAATTTTATTTTACTTATATCTTTTGGAATTAATTGATCCTCAAAATAGAGTGATTGAAATTCTAATAATTTTTCGGATGAACTAAGATAAATATATTCTAAAAAAACGTCCTCTAATTCCGAGTTTAAATTTCTTAAATTTTCTTTTACGTTAAAAATTTCATCCTCAATTTTTTTAGTTGAATTTTTAATGAGTGATGTTGATAAAATTAAAAAAAAAATTATTAATATTAATAAATATTTTTTCATAATTTATTGCCAAAACTTTCAATAATTAAAAGATTTTTAAATTTTTCAAAAATATCTGTTTCAAATTCGTAAAAATCTTTTCTCTTCAAAACATATCGAAGTTTTGCAGACCTAGACGGGGGATTTATTCTGATTTCTTCTTTAGATGGAATAATTGGTTTTTTTTGAACTAATTTAAGCAAAATATCTGGTTGCTCAGTGCTGGGGACATATCTTGAAATACTTTTATTTTCTGAAAGACTTTTAAAAAAATATTTTACTATTTTATCCTCAATAGAATGAAATGTTACAACCAAAAGAATACCATCTTTTTGAAGTAGTTTGGTTGCATTAATTAAACCATTTATTAATTCACTAACTTCTTTATTTACAAAAATTCTTAATGCTTGAAAAACTTTAGTAGCACTATGTATTTTAAAATTTTTTTTTTTTTTTGATTTTTCAATTAATTCAACAAGCGTTTGAGTGTCGATTTTTTTTTTTGATCTTTTATTTAAAATACGTCTTACTATTTTACTACTATCTTTTTCTTCACCAAAGAATTTAAAAATTTTTTCTAATTTATTTCCTTCAAGTTTATTAACAACATCATCAGCAGAAAAACTATTTAATCCCATTTGCATATTAAGATTACCCTCGAACTCAAACGATAAACCTTTTTTTGGATCCTTAATTTGTGAGTATGAATATCCTAGGTCAAAAACTATTGCTTTAATATTTTTATTTTTAAGATTAAGATTATTTAATTGGCTAAATTTTAAATTTTTAAATATAAATCTATTCTTATATTCATTTAAAAATTTTTCTGCTTTAATTTGGCTATCAACATCTCTGTCAATTGCAATTACTCTTGTATTTTTAAATTCTAATAATTTTTTTGTATATCCGCCTTGACCAAATGTACAATCTATAAACGTACCACCATATTGAGGGGATATAATACTAATAACCTCTTTTAATAGAACCGGATAATGTTTTTTTGTATCCAGTTCTATAGTGGCTTCCATTTATTTTTTCAAAAAACATTAATTATTTCTGTCTTCTTAAAAATGCAGGTATTTCAAGATCATCTTCTTCATCTTGGTTATCCTCATTCAATAAAAATCCTGAAGAATTTGAATTTTCATGATCTGAGTTAAATAAATCAGGAGCGTCCTTATCAACCCCAAATTCTTTTAAATCATTTGAAATATCATTTTGATTATTAGTTGAGTCTATTGCCTCTCGAGTAAATGATCTTTCATGCTCATTAATTGAAGCATGATCGACAATGGTCGCTGAGTCAGCTGATGTATTTTGAGAATTACCCTCATTAATTTCATCCGTAGAAATATTTTGAGTAATCTGCTCTTGGATAATTTCATTATCAATTTTTAGGGCATTTGCGCCATGAGAAATTGGTCTTGACATTGTGTTCGAAAAATTAAATGAAGCCGTTGGTCCAATTTTTGAAAAATCTGAGTAACCTGGGTTTCGATTTTGTATTCGATGAACCATGTTAATAATAGACTTAGACTCAGGATGTTGGCCATCTAGAGAAGTAGCAACAATTGAAACCCTCATTTTACCATTAAGTTCACTATCATTAATTGCGCCAATTATAATTTCTGCATCTGGGTCTACTTCAGCTCTAACTTTATTTACAGCCTCATCGACCTCAAAAAGTGTCAGATCATTGCCACCTGTAATATTTACCAGCAACCCCTTAGCTCCTTTTAAGGTATAATCGTCAATTAAAGGATTGTTGATTGCCATATCCGCAGCTTTTGAGGCTCTGCCTTCACCATCAGCTTCTCCAGTTCCCATCATCGCTTTACCCATAGAAGCCATCACTGTTTCTACATCAGCAAAATCCAGATTAATCAATCCTGGTCTTACCATTAAATCGGTAATACTTTGAACACCCTGCAACAATACATTGTTTGAAAGATTAAAAGACTCCTGAAAAGTAGTTTGTTCATTTGCAATTTTAAATAAATTTTGATTTGGAATTACAATAATTGTATCAACATGCTTTCTTAATTCCTCTAAGCCCTGTTGAGCTCTTCTCATTCTAGTAGGACCTTCATATAAAAAAGGAAGAGTGACAACCCCAACAGTTAAAATATTCAATTCCTTTGCCGCTCTAGCAATAACATGTGAAGCGCCAGTACCAGTGCCACCACCCATTCCAGCTGCAATAAAAACCATATTTGAACCTTGTAATATATTAATTATATCATTCAAAGACTCATCGGCAGCAGCTTGCCCAATATCTATTTTTGCTCCTGCACCTAATCCTTTAGTTAAATTTAAACCTATTTGAACTCTTGTTTTAGCTTTACTTAATTTTAAATCCTGTGCATCCGTATTTACTGCAATAAACTCCACCCCTTGTAGATTTTTTTCAATCATTTCATTAATCGCATTCCCGCCTGCTCCACCTACTCCTAAAACTAATAATCGTGGATGTAATTCTTTTATTTCTGGTGTTTTAAAATTTATTGCCATTTTATTTCCCCTCGTTGTTATTTAATTGTTTTTCCCATTTAAGGCTTGCACGGTTTAAGTTTGCTTTTTTTCTTGCTTGCACCTTAAATTTTTCGAATATTGCTGGTTCCCAAATTTGGAAAGTTTGACCTTGACCAACAAATAACATACTGTTCTTAATATTAGCGTGTTTTAATAAATTTACAGAGATAGAAATTCTACCCTCAGTATCAAATTGTAAATAAACACTTTCTGATAAAATTGATGTAGCAAAAAAATCCCTTCTCTCCTCAAAAGGATTTAACGAGTCTATTGTGGATGAAATTTTTTCTATTCTATCTTGTGAACATGCCTCTATCGAAGGATTATTAAAGGAAGGATAACATATGACACCATTATAACCTAGATTTGACAAGTAAGATCTAAAGCTAGCAGGCACTGAGACTCTTCCTTTTTTGTCCAACTTGTTTTCGAAAGTAGATAGAAACATTTAATTTTAAAAAAGTTAATTCCATATATGGGAATGTATGGGAATATATGGGTTTATACTATATTAGTCAATTGAAGAATTTATTAAATATTAAAAAATACTTAAAAATATTACGAGATTATTTAAAAGAAGAATTTGCTTTGACTAATCTAAAAAATTGAATAGTTGACGGATAAATTAAATTTAAGATTTGTGGTGTTAATTTAATTTTATTTCAAAGTTTATAGCCAGATAAACTATAAGCCGGGTTCTGTCTTTTAAACTTATCATTTGTCTAGACTTAAGATCACTCTTAAGCTCAAGCAACTAACCCTGATGACGAGCCAAGAATGGCTTTTAGTTTTTCAACAGTGTCATCTCTACTTAGTCTTGCTCCCAGTGGGGTTTTCCAGCGTTCATTGTTACCAATGGAACCGGTGTGCTCTTACCACACCTTTTCACCCTTGCCATGTTATGGCGGTTTTTTTTCTGTGGCACTATCCCTAGGGTTGCCCCCGCCAGGAGTTACCTGGCACTGCATTCTTGTGGAGCCCGGACTTTCCTCTTTAAAACAAATTAAAGCGATAAGTCATTTATCTGGCAAGTTAAAATTAATAAAAAAATCTAAAATTTGCAAGTAAAATTATTTGATCAATTTAGCTATGTTTTTACTAATTAAAAAACATTCTTTATCTATTTTACCATTTATCAATTCTTGACGAAATCTTCTTTGAAATGCTTGAGTTATAAGTGCTTTATTTTTTTTTTTACTAAAATTTATATTTGAGTTTATTACATATCCAATTTTATTTAAATTTTTAAAAAAAATATTTTGACTTTTTATATCAATTTTTTGATTTCTACTTTTTTTTAAAACTTGGTAAGTTATTTTATGCCAAAATCCAATTTTTCTCTTTGATAAATATCTCCACGGAAACTTTTCACCGGGATCTTTTTTTCTATCTGGCGCAACATCTGAATGTCCTAAAATATTAAATTTTTTAATTTTATATTTTTGAATTAAATATTTAGTAAGTTTAATTAATGAATTTATTTGTTTCTTTTTAAAGTTACTATATCCATGATCATGCCCAGGGTTATTAATTTCAATCCCTATTGAATTTTTATTTAAATAATTAAATTTTTGCCATTTTGATTTTCCTGCATGCCAAGCTGTATATAAATCTGGGATTAGATTTATAATTTCGCCATTAGATTTAATAAAATAGTGGCTACTAACTTTAGATTTGGCATTTGTAAGCCTCTCAATTGCCTCAGATTCTTTCTTCATGCCTGTATAGTGAATAATAATAAATCTTAATGTGCTGCCAACTCTTTTGGGCAAACTAAAGTTGGGTGAATATCTTTTTAATATTTTATTGAACATTATTTAAAGAAATTTATCATATAATCTTGATTTACTTTAAATTTAATTCCTCTATAAAGTGCATACCAAATGAAAAAAACTATTCTTGCGATTTTATTAAGTTTTTTGTTAATCTCAAATCTCAATGCATCTTCAAAAGAGGAATTGCTTTTAAATAAAAATCAGCCCTCTGAAATAAAAGATTGTTTTGAAACTTTAAATCGAGCTACTTTCACTTTTAACAAAGCATTAGATGGGTTGATATTTAAGCCAGCAGCAAAAGTTTATAAGACTTTTCCCTCACCAGTAAGAAACGGTATTAGCAATTCTCTAGATAATCTCTCTAACTTAGTAACAATTCCAAACAACATAATTCAAGGTGATCTTAATAAAGCTGGAAAAAATTCAGGAAGATTTTTGATCAATACGACAGTTGGTATTTTAGGTTTGATTGATGTTGCGAAACATGTTGGTTTACAAAATTATGAAAAAGAGGACTATGGTCAATCATTAGCAGTCTTAGGTGTGGGACCAGGATGCTATCTAGTGTTACCAGTTTTAGGTCCTAGCACAGTTAGAGATAGTGCTGCCTCATTAATAAATATAGCAGGTGGAGACGCTTGGTATAATGTTACTGTTAAAAATGATACCCACTACTTTAATGATTTTGATTATTATTCCTCAATGGTAACATCTGGAATTAATTTTAGAGCAAAAAATTATGATAGTATTGATAGTTTAGAAAAAAATTCTATTGATTTTTATGCTTCAGTAAAAAGTTTATATCTTCAGGATCGTCAACAAAAAATTTTAAATACAAATAAAGTTGTTGATACCCAAGATGATAGTAGTTGGGAAGAAATTGATAATTAGTTTCTAAATTACTAAATCATGAATATAAAAAAAATACTCCTTATAACTCTTCTGTATTTGATAAGCTTCGTAAACGCTTATTCGCAAGAGACAGATATATTTGTTCAATCATTAATTGATAAAACCTCAAAAATATTATCGGATAATATTTCAAAAGAACAAAAAATCACTGAACTCAAAGTTGTTGCTAAAGAAACTGTTGATATTAAGGGTGTTAGTTTATACACGCTGGGATCTTTTGTAAAAACTTTAGATCAAAGTCAACAGGACAAATATAATACTCTATTTGAAAATTATTTTTTGAAAAGCTTTTCTAGTAGATTAGTAGATTATAAAAATCCAGAAATTATTATTACTTCAAAAGAAGTGATCAATGAAAGTTATACAATCGTCAATAGTTCACTCAAAGGCACTAGCGATAGACCCGAAATTAAAATTGACTGGAGAATTTATACTAAAAATCCTGACAAGCCTTTAATAAGAGATCTTATTATTGAGGGATTAAGTTTAGCAAGAACACAAAAAGAAGAATTTGAGTCAGTCTTAAATTCCAATAATGGTGATATCAATGCACTATTTAAAATATTAGAAGAGTATTCAAAAAATTAAAAATTGGTGGGCCCGCCTGGACTCGAACCAGGGACCAATACATTATGAGTGTACTGCTCTAACCAACTGAGCTACAGGCCCAAATCTTAATCACGATTATATCATTTTTTCTAAGTTATCAATTACAGATAATTTTTTTTGGTGGGCCGTGTTGGTTATGCTCCAACTACCCCTGCAATGTCAATGCAATACTCTACTATTGAGCTAACGGCCCGTGTAAATTAACTTTCTAAGAAACTTTTTAATTGCTTAGATCTACTTGGATGTTTTAATTTTCTAAGTGCTTTTGCTTCAATCTGTCTAATTCTTTCTCTAGTCACAGAAAACTGTAAACCAACCTCTTCTAAAGTATGGTCCGTGTTCATCCCAACACCAAATCTCATTCTTAAAACTCGTTCTTCTCTTGGGGTAAGAGTTGATAATATTTTAGTTGTTGCCTCACTTAAATTAGATTTAATCGCTTGTTCCAATGGTGCCAAGGCTTTTGTATCCTCAATAAAATCGCCTAAACTACTATCCTCTTCGTCTCCGACTGGTTTTTCTAATGAAACTGGTTCTTTAGAAATTTTTAGCACTTTCCTGACTTTATCCAAAGGCATTCTCAATTTTTGTGCTAATTCCTCTGGTGTTGCTTCTCTACCAAACTCACTTAAAATTAATCTTTGGGTTCTTACTATTTTATTGATGGTTTCAATCATATGTACCGGAATTCTAATTGTTCTTGCTTGGTCGGCAATTGACCTTGTAATTGCTTGTCTAATCCACCATGTAGCGTAAGTGGAGAACTTATAGCCTCTTCTGTACTCAAATTTATCAACCGCCTTCATCAATCCAATGTTTCCTTCTTGAATTAAATCTAAAAATTGCAGACCTCTATTCGTATATTTTTTTGCAATTGAAATTACTAATCTTAAGTTGGCCTCGACCATTTCTTTTTTTGCAATTCTTGACTCTTTTTCTCCTTTTTGAACTCGACTGAC
>Ga0194117_10006130_pt1 | contig 10656 bp, 4 predicted proteins | sample TA2MahsurfametaG_FD_160579 | JGI IMG/M metagenome (GOLD analysis project Ga0194117, IMG submission 160579) | Freshwater microbial communities from Lake Tanganyika, Tanzania - TA2015009 Mahale N1 surface | ecosystem: Environmental > Aquatic > Freshwater > Lake | place: Tanzania: Lake Tanganyika...
TTGCATATGTTAAAATTTCAGTTGATCCAAAATAATAAATGTCATTTAAAAATAATTGATATTTGACACTAAACATATTATTTGTTGTGGTATTTGTTCCATCAAAATGATAAATTTTTGTGACTCCAATAACTGAGGGAGGAACCTGTAGGAAGTTACTATTCTCTTTATATGAAAATGTCGTGGCAGTTCCTACAATAGTTGCTGTCGCTGTCGTTGTCGCAATACCAACATTTGAATTATTTCCAGGAGCTCTTCCCCTATTAATGTCTGCTTGAGTTATTTGATACTTTAAAAAAACTTGCCCTACACCATCAAAATGTCTTTCATAAAAATATTGAAGGGCATCATCAACAAGATCTTCCACCTGCTCATCGGCAACATTTATTTCCAGCACAGGGGCTCCGAGTTGCCTTTTACAATAATTGATTAATTCTGTTCTACTTGCTGGTTGTGCCATTTATACTTTTAATCTTAAAAATATTTATGATATAGTGATTAAACTAATCATAAATCTGATGTTATGTTAAATAAAACTTCTTGTTGCTTGAGATATAGTTTGTAGTATGATTTTGCAACATTTTTTAAAGTCTCAATGTCATCAATATTGTCTATTTCTAAAGCATATTTAAAATACTCAAAACTTTTGTTTAAATTTTCTAACTCTATTTTATCTGGATCCATTGAGTAACTCCTTGAGTAAAAATTTAATTTCATTGATATCATCTTTCATATTAGCAACTTCATCCTCGATAGTTTGTATATGTCGATTCTTTTCTTCTTTTGTTGCCCTTCTAGAAACATATTGTTCATAGTCTAATCTATTGACATTAATGATTGAGTTTGTATGAGGATCTCTTGCTAAATCAGCATGACCCTCCACACCATAGTTTTCCATATCACGCAAGAGCAATAACTCTTAAATCTTTTATTCTTGGAACATAAACCTGACTTGTTGAAGTCAGTAATAATTTAATTCTATAAGATCTAAATGCCGGAAGTTGATCTGCTGTGAATACATACTCCTTAAACTCAATTCCATCACTGGAGAATCCGTAAGTGTTTGTTTTTGGTACAAACACGTCAGATTCACCATTATTATCTTTCTGCGCGATTACTTGACCTCTAGTGTTTAAATTAGAGTATCCAGGGAATGGAGCAAAGATTGGATTAAATCCAGGAGCATTTCCAACTGCATAAAATGCCCTTAAATCAGAATTCAAGTTAACATGTGCGGATACTAAAATTTTGATGGAAGATGCAGAATTTTCTAATGTAATTTCTTTTGATACATATTGACATGCTGTTGGGTCAGTATCAATTCCATTTACTCTACTATCTGTTGCATAATTTGTGATAACTTGGTTCACTCTGTTTGATGTAAGGATAACACTTACTCTTTCTGCATCGATGACAGGGGAAACTCTAGTATCCACTGTGGTCATTATTAGTTTCATGTTAAGAGATTTTGCTCCCGTAATATTAGTGAGTTTTGTATCCTCATTAACTTTTGATGCAATCATTCTTGGACTATTGAGATAATTTGCCTGATTAAGAGATATAACTTCAAATCCATTATTAACATATGGAATTTCATTTCCACTTATACTTTTACTTGTAATTGTTCTTATCTCTCCCGTTAGATTTGTACCACGAACAGTGACATTTTGAACTACTGGAGTAATAATTTCGAAAGGCATGTTTTGAGTTGCTTTCATATTATATCCGCCTGCAGACTTTGTTTTATTAAGATATAGTGCTGGATAACCAACATCATTACTCCTATTATCATTATCATTATCAAGGGCATCCATATCTAGTTTGATGTGATATGAGTCAAATGTAATGGGATTACTTATGGTTACATCATTTAGATTATGTGTCTTATTGATGCGTTTTAAGTTTACTCCACCAAGTTCATACTTATAAACAGGTGTTCCTACAGGATAAGAAAGTGGATTCAAACCTCTTGTAATATTTCCAGCAATATTATTCCCACTAATCGATGTATATTCAATAATTTCGTTTCCAATCAACAGATATCCAATATTTGTTGTTCCAACACCAACATTTTCAAAAGTAGAAAATTGAGTAGAATCAGTTACCGCAATTGAACCTGTTGAAGAGGCATCATATGCTGCTGTTAGTTTTGTTGGTTTAATATCTGAAAGTGCCCCTTCAATCTTAACTTTATTATCACTGAAATACATTCCGTGATTTTGATGATTAACTTTAACATGAAGTCCGTCATTTATTACAACAATTGCAGTGGGAGTTACATCTCCACCCTGAGTATTACCAACACCAGATAGGTTTAATGTTGTTGTTATACCAGAACTGTTTGTATATCTCATCGTAAATCCAGCACCAGCTTCAAAATTGCCTTGGACATTATCTAAAATAAGTTCACTTGTCAGTCCAATTCCTGCTATCGTAAATCTAGCGTTTCTTCCAACAGATGCAGCGCCAATAGTTGTAATCCCAAGAACATCCCCAACTTGATATCCAGATCCACCACCACTAATAGTTGCTGCTATAGCAACTCCATTAGAGATAGTGATATTTGCGGTAGCATCCCTGCCACCACCGGTGACTGTGACTAAATTAACTCCACTAAAGGTTTGTCCTCCACTAGAAGGGGTATAACCAATACCTGCATTAGAGACTGTTAAAGTTCCAGTGGCAGATCCAGCAACTCCAACTAAATCGCCGGTTGCATTTGTTCCAAGTTGAGAGAACGTATTTCCCAAGACATATCCAGAATCGGCTATAGTTGTTCCAAGACCAACTCTAACTTTTCTGGAACTTAAGATCAAAGAGTCTGGTAATAATGTCGCTATTTGTCCATTACCTTCTGATAGTTCTGGATTGTAAAATTCAACAGACCCTGAGGTTAAAAAGTCAGCTCTATACATGGTAAATTTAAGATCTTCCCACTGACTTGCCTCCCAAGTGGAAGCATTTTGTGATTTGAATAATGATCCTAAGTATGGTTGACTGGAAATAAATGTTTGAGTTAATAAATCATTTTCACCGATTCTAGACACATAGACACTATATTTTGTAGAGTTGGATGCTAAGCAGATAGAATATTCTTTTCCACCCTCCAAATAAATCGGTGCTTTAAATTCAATCGTGGTCGCAACTGATCCATCCGCTGATATCAGTACTTGGTCTGGATCAAGAACGATTTCTGAGAATGGTAAAATCTTTTGTGTTGGGAATCCGTTTTCCATTGTTCTCAATTGGAAAACGACAGGGATATCCATGTCATCTTTTGATCTAAAGAAGACATCGCACTTAGTGACAAATACACCAGTCTCATCTTCGACTAAGAATGATTGTGCTAACGGATCATACCATCCAACTATAACTTGTCTCGAAGATTGAGAAATAACACTGCTTCCAACAACCTGTGTTCCTAAATTTCTATTAACATTTCTACTCTCAAATTCTTGTCTATTTTGAACTCTAGCATTACGAACAGAAATAATATTTTCTTGAACTGTTTCAAGAGTTCCTGATGCAGAAAATCCTTCCTCTGCAACTGTGGTTGCAAGATCTTGATTATTGTTTTCATCGTTAACTATGGTAAATGTCTTAGTTCCAGTTTCAAATCTAGGGTGATTTACATTGTTAGGATTGGGAATAAAGAAACTACCAATTAACGTTGCGGATAAATCTGAAACCAATCTAACATTGGTAATTGTTGCTCTTGCTCCGCTTGTTTGTCCAAATAAAACCATGTCAGACTCTACATATCCACTAAACTCGCCTTGGGATTGACTTGCTAGAGAAAAAGTATCTATATTAAGAATATTTGATGTTGATGAGTAAGTTCCAGATAGTGGTTGACTTGTGTATGGATTATTTGCAAATGTCACTGTTGGAAAATTGTATGGACCTTCTCTATGGTTTGATTGTGCTACTCTAAAAGTTATTTGAGGGAAGTCTGCTCTTAAATCTGGATTTAAACCAGTGGCTCTCTGCCTACCAATAACTTTTTCGCCAACTTGAAATACTCCAGAAATCATACTGATTTCTAAGAGTTTTGGAACACAATACCTAGTTACGTTTTTACCATCAAAAAATGCATAAAGTTTTGTGAGTGGTTTAACTTTTTTTGAGACGAATTCAACGTTTCTAGATCTCATAAATGGTACGAGATCTCTACTTACAACTCTATCCCCAACAGGAGTTCTATCAAATTGCTCTGTGACAATAGTTCGTGTTCCTGTTCTTGTCTGAACTCCTGTTTCTACAGTTTGTCTTAAATCATCTCTAATAACTTGAGTTGTTTGAGTGCCCCACTGTGCAGCAAGGCCACCGCCACCACGGAATTCTCCACCAAAAGTAACTTCTCTGGTTCTTGATGTGTTTATAACATCTCTACCAGTCCAGTTAGTTTGCCAAGAATCCCAAAGAATTGGACCAAATCCAGTTTGAGGATCAACGATACCAGTTCGCGCTAAATTATTGAGTGTTTCTGCATAATTACCCTCGGTATTAATAACTTTTGCTTCAAGACGAGTGGTGTCAACCCAAGTATCGGAGGATGGTGTCAATTCTAGCGTTCCCTGCCAGAAGCTAATAAGGAAAGGAGTCACACTCTCAGATCTTGTCGCAAAAGATTGTTTAATATATACAACATCAGCGTAATCTAGAGTTACAACGTCATCCGCTCTTCTAACATTAACTCCTTCAATTATATTAAATTTAAGATCTTCTGTTGGATCAACATTGGTAACAGGACCAAAAATTAGATTGACTGAATTAGTATAATGTCTTGGTCTCAGTTCTTTATTTTTAATATCGATACTATTTTTAATATCAATGTTTTCCTCTTGTGATTTAAAAGAACTAAAATTATCTACAAAAAATCCAGATTTAAATCTATTCAATCCATCTGTGTCGGGGACAAATAAATTTGCTGTATTAGTCTCAAGTAAAGATAATGTAGTATAAAATTCAAGATTTCTAATTCTATTTTCAAGTTGTTTGATATCAACCATGCGATATCTTTTATATTCTAAAAACTGAATTGATGCTTGCTCTGGTGTATAAAGATATGGAGGAAGTGTAATCGTTGCTATTTCAATAGCTTCATCGACAGAAACTGGTTTCTCTGGTCTCTCTGCTGGTTGACCATATTTAACTTGAAATACGCCCTCTTTTGTTAAGAAAATTCTATCAATTCTACCCAAATAATATGAAAATGTAGTTAGAATTGACTCATCTGATGCTAAAATATTAGCAGCAGAATTTCCAGATGAGTTAAAAGTTCTTCCAAGAAATTCTAGTGGTGAACGAGAATTCTCAGATACGGTAAAAGAAGAAACTCTTGGTCTAATATCAATAATATCAGATACTGAATTACCATTGACTGTCTGCAGATCCGTTGAGTAGTTAAATCTAGAATAGGAATTAACTGTTGTAATATCTCCATCATCAGTTGACTCAAAATATCCATTTGAGAAGTAAACTTTTAATCTTTTTGATGGTTCCTCAGAGTCATTTTTTCTTATTAACGTACCATAGTTATAAATTGTCTCTTCTTGTCCTGTATTGAACTTATAATTCGATGAAATTTCAAAACTACCAGAATCTAGTGTAGTGATAACTCCTTTTGCTTTTGATTCTGAAAAAGATACGGTTTCCCCCTCTTTAAATCTACTGTCATTCTTATAAATGAATACAATTTGAGATGATGATAATTTTTCGGCACAAATAGCCACTGCTCCACTTGTTTGCCCAACTAAAGTTTCTCCGATAATGAGTTCTGTTGTAGTTGTGGATGAACTTGTAAGAGAGGAAAGAGTAATTTTTGGTGCGGATGGGTTTGATGTATCTGCCGATTCAAATATTCCATGAATTTCAATAATATCTGGCACATTAAGTGAAAGAATCTCATCATGAACTCTTGTTCCAAATGGATAATTTCCGAATATTAGTCCATCATTTAAAGTTGTTGTCCCAATGCCGGATCCTGCATATTTTGATTTATCGATAATTAGTGAGTTAACTCTGTTTTTAATTTTTTCTTTTGCTTTTGGTTTTATCTTTCTTAATGTAGCAGTTAAAGTTGCACCAGTATCATTACTACCAAGATGACGAATTTGTAATTGAGTGCTTCCAACTAAAAATTCAAACCTATCTGAAGTTAGAGTTTCAGTTTCACCATTTGAGCGAGTTAATGTATATCTTTCTTCATCAAATGGCAAAAATGTTTCATTAGTTCCTGCAGTCACAACAGTAGAAAGTTGATTTGAAGAAATATTTACCGTAAAAGTTTTTCTAATACTTAAACTTGCATCAGTAAGGTCAACAGAAGAAATATTATTCTTTGGAAGTTTTGTATAAAGAGTTTTATCCGATGATAGATCTAGTTTTGTGGTTAAAATTTTAAAATCTGTAGCATTAAGAGTTGTTGTCGGTAGATCACCTGATGCAATTCCAGTAACAGTCGTTACTGCCTCTATCGTAACACTACTTGTTCCAACACTAACTACCTTTGCAAAACTAATATCTCTATTCGCTGGATTACTGAATTGAACTAAATTATTCCTCTTTATTATTGTCCCTGGAAATAATGTATTAGTGCTAAAGACTGTGCTGATACCACCACTGCCAGTGCTGATTGTTGCAACACCAACATTGAATCCGATGGACTGAACTATATCTCCTAAAAATGTTGATCCTAAACCAACAATTCCATTGTTTGTGCCATGAACCGATTTTACATCAGAAAGTGAGTGTGTAGTAACTGCAATTGCAATTCTTCCATCAGCAATACCATTAAAAATTAAAGATTCATTTGCAATAAACTCTCCAGAAGTATCATAAACTGTTACTGCTACCCCCGCAGACACTGCATGTCTAATAAAACCAGTCGCACCACTATTAGATCCCTCCACACGAGTTGGAATACTTAAAGATGTTGCTTGATTAAGTGTAATATTAGTAAAAGTCTGCACATCAAAAAGTGACAGAGCCCATTGATTTAAATTAGAATTTGTCGCATCATATGATCCAGACTCTAATCTGAAATCATAAACTCTAGCAAGACCAATTTCATTACCAACTGTTGCTATTCCTACACCTCTTCTACTATCTCTTAAACTTAAAACATATGTATTTCCAATACCAAGAATAGGAACTCCATAAACTCTATTGACTTTTAAAGTTGGTCCAGTGTTATAAATGATTTCTTGATCTTCGATTGTTTTTGTTGTTCTTGGTTTTTCTACGTCGATGAATGTTGGAGTTAAGAGTTCAAGATCATAACCACGAACAAAAGCTCTACCTGGAGAAATTTTATATAATGCTAAATTATCCGATGGAACAGATCCTCCATAAGTGAACTGTCCAGATTGAAATACTCCTCTATTTCCAATATTATCATTTAATGAGTTTAAAAGACTTATATCAAAATCTTTTACATAATAATCACCAGATTCTGCGTAGGTTCTTCTTGCTAAAATGTCTCTAATATCGAGGTATCCTGTTCCACCACCTAAATCCCCTCTGTCTACTTTTGATTTAATGACTCCATTAGTAATTGTTGCAAGTTCAATAAAACTATTATCGTTTAAATCTGTTAGTGATTTTTTTGTTAAACTGACAGATATTTTTAACCTATCTGCACCAGGGGCAGAATAGTTATTAAATCCTTGAGAATTATCGGTTAAACTTTCATCAATGGTATCGTTAATAATTTGTTCTGATACAAACAAACCAACTCTATAACTTGGAGAGTTTGAATATTGATCTAAAATTAAAGTCTCTGATTTTACATTTATAAAGTTTCCGCGTATGAAATAGACACCATCTTGAATTTGGAAGGAGGATCCAGTTGCGGTGGCATTTGAAGATAAAGTAACCGCGAATGGACTACCCGCTGTAATTGTTGTATTTCCTAGTAATCCAGATATGATGGCAGAATCACAAGTTAGAGATTCGCCATTAGAAAATATTTGTGTTGAATTATTTGAAGTGCTAGAATTCAAATAACTGATATAAAGTGTTAAGTTACCCCTTTCAGAATCTATCGGTGATAAAATTTTATCCACAAATGCGGAGACTCCAGACGTTTGCCCTGTAATTTTTTTACCAACTAATTGATCCGCATAAGCAGAGACAGGAACTCCTTGAAAATTATTATTTAATTGAACACAATAATAAAGTTGAGAATATCCAATATTTCCTGGAATAACTTTTGCACCTTCCTTGAAGAAGTGCTGACCAAATTTTTCAATTTGATTCTGCAGTATTGATTGTAGAGTTGTTAACTCTCTCGCTTGAACTGGATATCCAGGTTTAAAGAGCACCTTATGATAGTCTTTGGATGGATCAAAGTCATCAAAGTATGGAACTACATTAAGATTCGTTTGCTGAGGCATAATTCTTTAGAACTGCAGAATGACTTTAATATCTTCTTTTTGATTAGATGATCTAGTAATCGCTGGTCTGTTGTCAACATAAATAATGTTTCCAGAATACTTTCGCACTTCTGGGGATGAAACGCCGTTTGTGAAAGTTTGACCTAGGTAATATGTTCTACTATTTATTGCGGTGCTAACACCTGTGAATGAAGTATCAATAGAAAGATTTGAACCAGTTGATGGGATGATTGTTAAACTTCCGCCCGAAGAGGGTGAAGCAGTGAATCTTGTCATATTGAACCCATGTATAGGATTCGTTTGTGCTGTTCCAACAGTACTAAATCCAGACACTGTTCTATCCTGCCAGTACTTCAAGACTCCTGTAGTTTGATCATAATTTATTACCCTACCAACAGCAGTTGTTCCAGAAGAAACTGTCTGTTTTACTTGTGAGTCTGCGGTAAAGGTTGCTGAACTATATCCAACTCCAGTTAATTTCAATGCATATACTGCACTTGCTTTATCCACTGTCAATAATGTTCCAGTGGTGACTTCTGGATTTTGAACGATTCCTATTCTTGCTATTTGATTGCCAGTTATAAAATCTGGATTTTCATTATCATTTTCAATTCTAGAATAGAGAAGAACATTGTATGCGCCAAGTTCTCTGTAAATATCATCTCCATGACCTCCCTTAGGAGAGATAATAACATTAAAAGTTGGTCTTGTGGTTCCAGTTGGAACTCCTCCAGTGATTAGATCGACGTTTCCGAAAGTATAACCAGAACCCTGATTGGAAACAATAATAGAACTTACTTTAGAGTCATTGTTAATTGTAATCGTGCATTCTGCTCCGATTCCATCACCTTTAATTGGAACTCTAGTGTAAGTGACATTTGCTGTTCCAAGACCTACTCCACGATCTGTAATTGTAACAATTTTAATTGATCCATCGACAGCATTATCTCTAACTGCTGCATTATCTGGTGATGTACTCCAGTTAGAGGGCACTGGAATAAAATCTGTTGTTTCAAACTTAATAACTTCACTTGGTTTTATTGTATAAAGATATTTCCAAATATAACCATCACCACTGCTACCTGCAGATCTTGGTTCTAAATCAGTAAATGTGGGTTGATCCAACGATGGTCTTCCGTTTGGATTGTCTGGGTCAGTTCCATTTTGAAGACAAGAATAAACCTTATAATCCTCATTTATTACATAATAAAATGCTGAATATAAATTGGTTGCTCCAGAGATTTTAGCCGTATTTGATCTATTATAATCATGTCTATAATAATCATAAACTGTTCCTGAAGACCAAAATCTTTTTGTTATAACCTGTCTTACATCACTCGCATTGATTTTTTTCAATGCCATCATCGTATCCCAGTAATCATTTTCCTGGTCAAAATTATCTTTAGGTGATGGAGGATTACTATCCCAATCAGACTGATAATCACTGGGATTTGGTAAACCAATAAAAGAATAAAAAGTGCCAACGCCAACATTCGCAACAAAATTTTTGGCATTTAATATTCTAATCTGATCAGTTATAATTGCAGCCATTTGACGGTATTTTTTAGTTATTTATTAAGCATCTTAGATGACATTTAAGTTCATGTGACAATATTGAGAGTTCCAACCATATTTGAGTGAATGGTGCATTGATATACTAAAGTGTTTGGAGCATCAAAAGGAACTGTGAATATTTGTGTTCCACTTTGAGATCCACTCAAGAATGCAGAAGTATATGCAGATCCTCCACTGCTTGTGCGAATCGCAAATGGATGATTAGTTCCAGTAGAGTTTTCAAAGATATAAGTAAATCCTCTATGTAAATAAATTGTTGGATCATCGGTACTATTTAATACTCCAGGACCAGCAAATCTATATGCAGAGGAATTATTATTTGCAGTTATGTAATACTTAATAGCAAATCCAACATCTGTTCCATCACCAACAGTTGTATTGGTTCTGAAAGAGGTTGCTGTTGTAATACCAGAAACATTCAGTTGTTTAGCAAATAGTGTCGGCCCAGTAACTGTGGTAATCCCAGCAAAAGTAGAAACACCAGTAACAAAAAGTTGAGATGTTGATGTTCCACTACCGACCACAGTAAGAGCACTTGTTGGATTTGTGGTTCCTATGCCGACAGATCCAGTAGAAGTAACTATAACTGCAGAAGATCCAACACCAACTTGTAGAGGCCCTAATGGATTTGCGGTTCCAAGTCCAACATTACCAGAAACATAAGCACCACCAGTAACTTGAA
>Ga0194117_10006131_pt1 | contig 10656 bp, 6 predicted proteins | sample TA2MahsurfametaG_FD_160579 | JGI IMG/M metagenome (GOLD analysis project Ga0194117, IMG submission 160579) | Freshwater microbial communities from Lake Tanganyika, Tanzania - TA2015009 Mahale N1 surface | ecosystem: Environmental > Aquatic > Freshwater > Lake | place: Tanzania: Lake Tanganyika...
CCCCATGCTGTGGGCGGCAGATCCACGCCCATGCGCCGGGGGATCGCCTGCTCGAATTGGGCCTCCAGCTGCGCCACCGGCAGTTGCAGCAGCAGCTGACCGGCTTGCTGGATCTGGAGCTCCGCCTCGGAGGCCACCACACCCAGGCACTGAGCCGGAATGCCGGCCGCATCCAGGGCCTCTTGCCAGGCAGCGGTTTGCGCCGGGGCCACGCTCACCAGGATGCGAGCACCGCCTTCAGCGAAGAGCAAGCGATCGAGGCGGGCGGCGCTAGCAGGAACCTCCAGGTGGGCTCCGAGGCCGCTGGCGATGCAGCTCTCCGCAGCCGCCACCGCCAGGCCGCCATCACTGAGGTCGTGAGCGGAGCGCACCAGGCCGGCGGCGATCGCCTGGCGCAGGAAGCCCTGCACCGCGCGCTCCAGCGCCAGATCAATCTCGGGCGGGCGCCCTGTGACGGCTCCATGCACCTGCTCCAGGTAGCTGCTGCCGGCCAGGCTCAGGCGGGGATCGGCGGGAGCATCGCCTGCCTCTAGAGGCACCCCCAGTAGCCAGATCGCATCGCCGGCGTCCCGCCAGGCCTGGCCGCGCACGTGGGCCAGATCGTGCACCAGGCCTACCATTCCCACCACGGGGGTGGGATGGATCGGCTGCATGCGCCCATCCGGTAGGCGGGTTTCGTTGTAGAGGGAGACGTTGCCGCCCGTCACAGGCGTGTCGAGCGCCGAGCAGGCGGCCGAGAGGCCGCGGCAGGCCAGGGCCAGCTGCCAGTAGCCGGTGGGCGTTTCCGGGGAGGGAAAATTGAGGTTGTCGGTGACAGCCAGGGGCTCGGCGCCTACGCAGCTGAGGTTGCGGGCCGCCTCGGCCACTGCGGCCATACCGCCGCGCTCAGGATCGAGGGCCACCCAGCGGTTGGGGCAATCCACCACGGCCGCCACGCCGCGGTTGGCGGCAGCGCTGCTGGCCTGGGGTCGCAGGCGCACCACCGCAGCATCAGCGCCGCCAGGGGGGATCACGGTGTTGGCCTGCACCTGGTGGTCATACTGGCGATACACCCAGCGCTTGGAAGCGATGGTGGGGTCGTCGAGCAGCTGCAGCAGGGCTTGGTTCCAGCTGAGGGCGGTGCCGCCGGCGGGGGTGATGCCGCTGGTGCTGGCGGCCGGGAGCTCGTCTTCGCTCCAGCGCCAGTGGGCCTGGATCTCGGCGGGGGGTTCGCTGATCAGCTCGTGGCGGTTGATCGGGGTGTCGTCGGCCAGGGCGCTGGCGGGCACCTCGGCTGCCACTTCGCCGTTCTGGAGCACGCGCACGATGTTGTCTTCGAGCACGCGGCCCACCACAGCCGCCTGCAGACCCCAGCGGGTGAAGCTCTGCATCAGCGCCTGCTCACGGCCGGGCTTCACCACGAACAGCATCCGCTCCTGCGATTCACTCAGCAGGAACTCGTAGGGGGTCATGCCGGCTTCACGGGCGGGCACGCGATCGAGATCCAGCTCGATGCCCAGGCCGCCCTTGGCGGCCATCTCTGAGCAGCTGCAAGTGAGGCCGGCGGCGCCCATGTCCTGCGCCGCCACCACGTCACCGGTCTGGAAGGCCTCAAGGCAGGCTTCGATCAGGCCCTTCTCCAGGAAGGGGTCACCCACCTGCACGGCGGGGCGATCGTCGAGGGAGGCCTCGGTGAGTTCGGCCGAGGCGAAACTGGCGCCACCCATGCCATCGCGGCCGGTGGTGCTGCCCACGTAAACCACGGGATAGCCCACGCCCTCGGCACCGGAGCAGACGATCTCCTCGGTTTCCATCAGCCCCAGGGCCATGGCATTCACCAAAGGGTTGCCGGAGTAGCTGGGGTCGAAGGCCACCTCACCACCCACGGTGGGGACCCCGACGCAGTTGCCGTAGTGGGCGATGCCAGCCACCACGCCCTCCATCAGGCCCACGTTGCGCTCGTCGTCCAGGGGCCCGAAGCGCAGGGCGTTGAGCAAGGCGATCGGCCGGGCACCCATGGTGAAGATGTCGCGCAGGATGCCGCCCACGCCGGTGGCCGCCCCCTGGAAGGGCTCCACGGCTGAGGGGTGGTTGTGGCTCTCGATCTTGAAGGCCAGGCGCTGGCCTTCGCCCAGATCCACCACACCGGCGTTCTCACCGGGGCCCACCAGGATGCGAGGACCGGTGGTGGGAAAGCCCTGCAGCAGCGGCCGCGAGTTGCGGTAGCAACAGTGCTCCGACCACATCACCCCGAACATGCCCAGCTCAGCGCGGTTGGGGGCGCGGCCGAGGCGGCGGCAGATCTCGTCGTAGTCCGCCTGGCTGAGGTTTTCCTTCTTGAGGGCGTCGGGAACGGAATACTCGGGGGCAGCAACCACAACCAACGGAGCAGATCAGCTCAGTCTCGCTGAGCGACTCACCCGAGGTCGCCGGTGTAGCTGGCGGGGAGGCCCACGGTGAGGTTCTGGAGCTCGGAGCGGCTCAGGTCGCCACCGGTGTAGATCGCTTCGAGGCGCTTGCCCACGTAGATGCCGATGCCATCCAGCCGCCCAAAGGCGGTGCTGGCGATGGAGGTCTCCACGAAGCGCAGACGGTTGGTGCGGACACCGAGGATGCCGATCTGGTCTTCAGAGCCCAGGTCGGCAATGTTGTCAACCGTGCGGCGGTTCCGGGCCATGCGGCTCGAGCCATCGCGGTTGATCAACAGCCAATCCTGAGCAGCATCGGCTGCGCTGAAGAATTGGTTGCTGCCCGGTCCACCCCAGAGCTCATCCGCGGCTCCGCCACCTGTGAGCACGTCATTCCCTAGCTCACCGCGGAGCAGGTCCGGACCGTCGCCACCGATGAGGGTGTCGTTGACAGCGGTGCCGATCAGCCGTTGGGGCAGCAGCGTGGAGGTAATGTCAGTTTCTGCACCCCAGACAGCCTTGAGGGCAGCCAGGTCGTTGTCGCTAAACCAGTTGGGCCAGAGATCCCCCTGAGGATTGCGGTAGGCCATCAAGGTCTCCTCGGGGTAAGCGCTGCGCGAGGAGTTTGAACTCTCAAACACGTCGCCATCGGAGGCATCAAAGGGATGCTCCAAGCCGAGGGCATGACCAAGCTCATGCAGGGCGGCGTAATAGAGGTAATCGATCTCTCCGTTGAAGGCCGGTGTATTGAGCATCAACTCCCAGAAATCCTTTTGAGCTGTGTCGTTGCTCAAGGCAATTCCAAGGGTTGTTCCACCGCCCCCAAGCTCAATCTCACTATCTGAATAGAGGCGAACATCGGCCTGATCTGCGCTGCTGACCAAACGAAAATCAAGGGCCAGCTCTGCATCCAGCATCCGCAGCGCTTCCTCAAAAAAGGCTACAAAGGCATCGTCGATGGCGACAGCCTGGATGGTCTGAGCTCCGTAGTCCCCGCCGTTCACTTGAACGGGGCCAGCTGGGCGATGCAGATACACGTCCAACACACCATCCGTCACCACCTGCTGGGTGCTGAAGCGTTGAAAATCCGGTGCGATCAACAGATCCGGGGGGATCCTGCGCAGGCTGATCTCATCCAGGGCATGGGAAGTAGCCAGAACACGGCTTTCAGCACCGGCCAGAAGGCACTGGTAACACACGGCACACCTCTGGAAGGGTTGGCTGTCTTCAAGCTAGTCCGCAGGACTGTCCAAAGTGTTGTACAGAATGTACGAAAACCTGGACAGTCTGGACTGATCAAAGCCAGGGATCCTGATCGTCCTGGGGCCGCCGCGTTCGGCGATCTGGCATGGCGGCAGCCTCGTCATCCCAGTCGTCCCAGGCTTCTTCAGCAGGCCCTCTGCGATCCGCTGGACCGGGGGGTTGCTCAGCTTCCCAGGCCGGCTCCTCTTCCAGCCAGCCTTCCAGCCGCTCCTCGAAACGATCGCCGGCACTCTGGAACTGATCGCGCAGGCGCTCGGTTTCCTCCTGCAGCTGATCGCGCCAGCGGCGGCCGCGCCGCAGGAATTCCTGGCGCACGCTGGCGCGAGCCAGCGGCAGATCATCCAGACCGCTGAGGCCCGTGAACACCTGCCCGGGCTGCTGATCGCTGATGCGCTCGGGGCTGAGGCGCCAGCGGCTGCTGCCCGGTAGGCGCGGATCGCTGCGCGACACCAGATAGTGCACGATGCGACCAGTGCTGAGGTCCACCGCCGCGTCGGCCACGCTGCCGATCACCTGGCCTTGGCGATCCAAGAGCGCCGCTTCGATCAAGGTGGGCAGGCGATCAACCGTGGGCAGGTCGGTGTCGGCCCCGGGGCCCTTCACCAGCGCTTCCAACTCACTGAGGCCGCGCAGCTGATCCAGGCGCCAGGCCTGGCGGCGATCACCGAAGGCTGAGGGCTTGCTGATCCACCCCAAGAGGCGATGCACCGGCGGATGCATCCAGGCCATCGCACCAGCGCCATGGTCGATGCCCTGATCGCAGCGCACATGGCGGCGCAGCAGATCGCTCAGCAGCAGTTGCTCCGGCAGGCTCACTGGCGAATCTGCACCGGCATCACCAAATAGGTGAAGGCCGAATCGTCCTGAGGGGCGAGCACCACCGGCGTGGTGGGGGCATTGCAGCGCAGCTCCACCCGCTCGGCGCTCATCGCCTTGAGGCCCTCGAGCACATAGCGCACGTTGAAGGCGATCTGGATGGCATCGCCGTTCACCTCAGCGGCAATCGCTTCAGAGCCACTGCCCACATCCTGAGCATCGGCGCTGATCGCCAATTGGCCGGCTGCCGGATCGCTGCTGATCTTCACCACGTTGTTGTGCTGATCGGCGAGCACCGCCACACGCTCCAGCGCGCCGAGCAAGCCCTTGCGATCGAGCTTGAGGCTGCGGGCAAAGCTCTCGGGGATCAACTGGCGGTAGTTGGGGTAGGTGCCATCCAGGCTGCGGCTGGTGAGCACCTGATCGGCCCACTGGAACACCACCTGGCCGCGGTCGCAAAAGAGGCTCACCGGATCGCCGCCACCGCGGCTGGAGAGCAAGCGCTCAAGCTCCCGCAGCGAACGGGCCGGCACCGTGACATCCAGATCCGCCTCGCCCTCGGCACTGTTCTGAAGCCGCAGCACAGCTAACCGGTGGCCATCGGTGGCCGCACACTCCAGCCCTTCCGCATCCAGGCCCAGATGCACCCCGGTGAGCAGCTGCTTGGCTTCATCGCTGCTGCTGGCGAACAGGGTGGCCCGCAGACCCTTCACCAACACATCAGGATCCAGCTTGATCGGTGTGGCGGCCTGGGCGAGCGGCAGCTCGGGGAAGTCTTCCGCGGGCATGCCACGCATCTGGTAACTGCCGGAGGCGCTTGTGAGCTCCACCTGTTCACCCCCTTCCTCGCAGCTGAGGCTGATGGGGCTATCGGAAGGCATGCGGGCCACGATCTCGCCGAACAGCCGCGCCGGCAGGGTGATCGCACCGCTGCTATGCACGGAGGCGCCGAGGCTGGTTTGGATGCCGAGGCTCAGATCGAAACCGGTAAGGCTGAGCCGGCCGGTGCCGGCGTCAGCCGTGAGCAGCACGTTGGCCAGCACCGGGTGCGTGGGCCGCCCTGCCACGGCACGGCTCACCAGCTGAAGGCTGGCGTTGAGTTCGGCCTGGGAGCAGACCAGCTTCATGGCAGGGGTTAAGCGGCCCCCACGCTTCCACAACGCGGTGGGAAGTGCAACGGGCCTGGCGAGCGGGTTCCCCACTTCTCCCCAACCCGGCGTCTAACGGATCAAAGGCTTTTAAAGGATAAAACCCAATTCCGTAGTCGTAGAGCGTGGGGAAATCCAGGACAACCCACCAAAGCCGTTGCAGCAGAAAGGATCTCATTTCCACAGCCCTGGTGAATGAGCTGGTGAACCATCTGGGGATTTGGCGTTCTCCTCTGTTTCCCGAGATTGCGGAAAACGAGCTCGATTAAGCGGTGATGGTTGGCCAGGGTTTTCCGGGGAGCGCTGGGCCGGTTTTCCCCAGGTTGTGGGCAGACGCTTTGCTGGGTGGATCGGGCTTGGTTGGCGCTCGAGCGCCCGCAACAGGCACAGAAAAACCGCCGGGGGTACCGGCGGCTCTGTGCGTATCGAGGCAGGCTCAGAAGCCCATCACGCGGGCCACGGTGGCGGTGTCGGGCTCCAGACCCGTGTGGAATTTGGAATCGTTGTGCTCGATGGCCGTGGTGGGGTCTTTGAGGCCATTGCCGGTGAGCACGCACACCACCGTGGCTCCAGCCGGCACCTCCTCGCGGCGCTTGATCAGGCCCGCCACGGAGGCGGCGCTGGCGGGCTCACAGAACACCCCTTCACCACTTCCCAGAAGCTTGTAAGCCTCGATGATCTCGGCGTCGGTGACGGCCATGAAATCGCCGTTGCTCTCGGCCCGGGCCTTGAGGGCTCGCTCCTTGTTCACCGGGTTGCCGATGCGGATGGCGGTGGCGATCGTGTCGGGCTGCTCCACGGTGTGGCCGAGCACCAGCGGCGCCGAACCGGCGGCCTGGAAGCCCATCATCCGTGGCAGGCGGCGGCTGTGGCCTGCGGCCTTGTATTCGTTGAAGCCCATCCAGTAGGCGCTGATGTTGCCGGCGTTGCCCACGGGGATGCAGAGCCAGTCAGGCGCTTCACCCAGGGCATCCACCACCTCGAAGGCCGCCGTTTTCTGGCCCTGCAGGCGGTAGGGGTTCACCGAGTTCACCAGGGTGATCGGGTATTGGTTCGCCACTTCCTGCACGATCGCCAGGGCGCGGTCGAAGTTGCCCTTCACCGCCAGCACCTCAGCGCCGTAGAGCAGCGCCTGCGCCAGCTTGCCCTGGGCCACGTAGCCATCCGGGATCAGCACGAAGGCGCGCATGCCACCCCGGCGGGCATAGGCGGCGGCCGCGGCCGAGGTGTTGCCGGTGCTGGCGCAGATCACGGCCTCGGAGCCCGCTTCCTTGGCCTTGGAGATGGCCATGGTCATCCCCCGGTCTTTGAAGGAGCCGGTGGGGTTGAGGCCGTCGTATTTCAGAAACACCTTCACGCCCTTGCCGATGCGCTCGGCGATCACCGGGGCGGGGATCAGGGGCGTGGCACCCTCGCGCAGGGTGATCACCGGTGTTTTGTCGCTCACCGGCAGCCACTTGCGATAGCCCTCGATCAGGCCCGGCCAGTCCTGCATGGCCGGGCGGGTGTGTCCCAGGCGCCGGCGAAGGGAGGACAACAGGGCCACGGGCAGCAGGGACGGTCTACTGGCGAATCTACGGGGCGGGTTTCGCGGGACGCTCGCTGCTGCTGGCGCCATCGCCTGCGCTGCCCCGCAGGCCATCGAGCGGCGACTCCATAAAGAATTGGATCAGCTCACTCACCGATTTCGCTTTCTGCAGCACCGCCAGCAGGGCCGGGATGCTCACTTCCATCTCATCCACCGGGTAGGCCTTGAGGAAGCTGATGGCGCTGAGCTTGCCGTCGGTGGCTACCAGGGCGTTGATCACGCCCGCCCGCAGGGCCGGTATGCCGGCGCGCTTGGCATAGAGCGGATAGATGATCTGGGCGATCCGGGCCAGCAGGGCCTCGCCTAAGCGGGTGCTGAGCAGCCGGCTGGTGAGCAGCAGCGGAATCGAGAGCTCTGCCTTGAGCAGCTTGCTCACCTCTTCCGGCTTCTGTTTGGCAATCAGGAGCACGTCGGCGATGAGCCCCCGGGCCTGGCCGGTGTCGGCCAGATATTCGAGATCCGTCACGGCGATCGAGCGCCGGAAGGCCCCGGTGACGAACACCACGTTTTCGGCGGCGATGGCGGCGGGGCTGCTGCCGATCAAGCCCAGGCTCAGCACAGCAGCGGTGAGGCGCTGACGCTTGCTGATGGGCATGGCAGAAGGCACTGGGTTCGCCAGACCCTAGGCCGGCTTCCGCTGCAGATCAGCGCCCACCAACACATCCCGCACCAGGTGCACCACACCCCGTTCCGCCAGGCCGCGGGCCAGCTCGGCGCCCATACGCCGCAGCTCGGTTTCCTGCAGCAGGCGCGGCACCCGCTTGAGCAGCAATTGGGGATCGAAGCCCGGCAGCTGGCGCAGGATGGCCACCAGCCGTTGGATCGGCTCGAGCGAGAGCAATTCGGCGTCGTTGGCGCTCATGGGCAGGGCATCGCGCAGGCCCGGCGGACGCAGGATGCGCGGCAGCCGCTGGGTGATGCGCAGGGTGGTTTGCCAGCCCAGGGCATCCATCTGATTCACCGCTGCTTCCACCAGCTGCCCGCGCAGCATCCCGGCATTGGGGGAGAAAAGGAAATCGAGTACCTGATCCAGCAGGCCCTCGAGATCGAGTTGGCTGCCGCTGGCGGCACTGCTGATCAGGTTGTCGAGCCGCTGCCAGCGGAAGATCTCGCCATCGAACAGCATCTCTTTGAGGCTGTTGCGCAGCTGCGGATCGGGATCCTCCATCAGCCGGCGCGCGAAATAGGGATAGGCGGCGCCGAGGATCTTGAAGTCGGGATCCACGCTCAGGGCGATGCCTTCGAGCGTGACCAGCGAGCGGATGATCAGGGCGTAGTAGGGCGGCACCTGGAAGGGGAAGCGATACATCACGCCGCTGAGATCGTCGGTGACGGCTTTGAAATCCATGCGGCTCACACCCATTTCGAGGGCCTGGCCAAACACGCTTTCGAAGGCCGGCACGATCGGTGAGAGATCCACGTCTTCCGCCAGGAAGCCGAGGCTCACAAAGTCTTTGGAGAGCTTGCCGAAGTTGCGGTTCACCAGATGCACCACCGCCTGGATCAGTCCCGTGCGGCTCTCGCGGCTCACGGTGCTCATCATCCCGAAATCGAGATAGGCGAGGCGGCCATCGGGCAGGGCCAGCAGGTTGCCCGGGTGGGGATCGGCGTGAAAGAAGCCGTGCTCAAGCAGTTGCTGCAGCGAGCAGTTCACCCCCACGGTCACCATGTCGTCAGGGTCGATGCCGAGCTGGCGCACAGCTTCGAGGTTGGTGAGCTTCACCCCATCGATCCACTCCATCGTGAGCACGCGCCGGGCGGTGGCGTGGCGGTGGATGCGGGGAACGGCGATGCGGGGGTTGTGGGCGTGCAGTTCGGCGAAACGCTCCGCGTTCGACGCCTCATTGCAGTAATCCATCTCCTCGAACACCCGCTTGCCCAGCTCATCGATCAGGGCCACCAGATCGGAGCGGATCAGGCCGATGTTGCGGTTGAGCCAGGCGGCGATGTTGCGCACGATGTAGAGATCGAGCGTGATCTGCTCGCGCAGGCCCGGGCGCTGCACCTTCACGGCCACCTTCTCTCCGTTGAGCAACACGCCGCGATGCACCTGGCCCAGGGAGGCGGCGGAGATCGGTTCGCGCTCCAGTTCGGCGTAGATGGCGCTGATCGGGGCGCCGAGGTCGTCCTCGATGCAGGCCATCGCCAGGGCCGAATCGAAGCCAGGGAGTTGGTCTTGCAGGCCGGCCAGCTCTTCCAAGAGCAGGGGGGGCACGATGTCGGGCCGGGTGGAGAGGGCTTGGCCAGCCTTGATGAAGGCCGGGCCGAGTGAAGCCACCAGATCCGCGGCCTCCTTGGCGCGGGCGCGGGCGTGTTCGGGGTTGGCGAGGCGGCGGGTGAGCCAGTCGATCCCCACGCTCATTAGATAGAGGCCGATGGGCATCAGGGTTTGCCAGAGGCGCCGGATCAGGCGTTGGGGGGCCCCGGCATAGATGCGGCTGATGGCAGCCGGGTCGTATTCCAGAAGGCCCGACACCTCGATGAAATCGCTGAGGTCGGCGTTGGGCGGTGCGGGGGCGGTGATTGACGCCGGGCTGGGTTGTGTTCCGGGGAGTGTCCGGTTCTTTGTACTGTCTGTACAGAATTCCGGAGACGATGCTGGTCCTTCGCTGACCGTTGCGTCGTCGGTTTGGTTGTCCCGATTGGTGTCGTCGATCGGCTCGCCCAGCACAGAGCGGCGCATGGCGGCGCTGGCGGCTTCCAAGGGGGTGAGAGGTCTGTTGGTGCCTGGCATACCGCGGGTTCGGGCCCCGGGTGCCCTTTGAGTGTTGTCCCTCTTCTAAACGAAAGACACAGCCGCTACGGTCGGGCTCAACACCGGCCGCCAGCTGTGCTCACCGGATTGCGCCTGCAGAACATCGCCCTGATCGAGCAGCTGCAGCTCGATTTCAGTGGCGGGTTCACGGTGCTCACCGGCGAAACCGGGGCTGGCAAATCCATCCTTCTGGATGCCCTCGATGCACTCCTCGGCGGATCCGGGGGGCCGCGACTGCTGCGTCAAGGCACGGAGCGCGGTGTGATCGAGGCGAGCTTCAGCCTCACGCCGCCGTTGCAGAGCTGGCTCGAGCAGCAGCAGCTCGATGCCGACGACGCTGAAATCCTGCTCACCCGTGAGTGGCGCCTCAGCGACGAGCGCCTCAGCAGCCGCCATCGGCTCAATGGTGTGGCGGTGAATCGCACCCAGATCCAGGAGTTGCGCCCCCTGCTGCTTGATCTCACCGTGCAGGGGCAAACGCAGCAATTGGCGCGCCCTGGTCAGCAGCGGCGCTGGCTGGATCGCTTTGCCGGGGATGCACTTCAGGTGCTGTTGACCCCGGTGGCTGACGCCTATCGCGCCTGGCGCGCTGCTGCGCAGGCTCTCGAGCAGGCCCGTAGCAACTGGGAGCAGCTGCAGCAGGAGCGCGAGCGCCAGGAGCAACTGCTGGCCGATCTCGAGGCGGCTCAGCTTCACGAT
>Ga0194117_10006133_pt1 | contig 10652 bp, 9 predicted proteins | sample TA2MahsurfametaG_FD_160579 | JGI IMG/M metagenome (GOLD analysis project Ga0194117, IMG submission 160579) | Freshwater microbial communities from Lake Tanganyika, Tanzania - TA2015009 Mahale N1 surface | ecosystem: Environmental > Aquatic > Freshwater > Lake | place: Tanzania: Lake Tanganyika...
CTAAATTCTTACTATTTAAAAAAAGTTTTTGCTTTAAATCTGTTTTATTTATTACAATTATTGTGTTTTGATCAAAATATTTTAAATAAGTTTCGTGTTCTTTTTTTGAATTGTCTAAAACTAAAATCTTTAAGTCAGCTTCTTTTAAAGTTTTTAATGAAAGAGATACTCCAACTTTTTCAATTTTATTTTTTGATTTTCTTAAACCTGCAGTATCAGATATATTTAATAACTTTCCGTCTAAAAAAAAATTTGATCTAATAATATCTCTTGTTGTTCCTGGTATATTTGAAACTATTGATGCCTGTCTTTTTAGGATTGCGTTAACAAGCGATGATTTACCAGTATTTACTGGACCAATGACTGTTACTTCATAACCAGAGTGAATTTTTTCGTTATTCTTTCCTTGTTCTACTAAATTTTCAATTTTTTTATTTATAATCAATAGTTTATCTCGATTTCTTAAAAAAATATTTATTGGGATTTCCTCATCAGGGAAATCTATATGAGCCTCATAGTTAGCAAGTATAGTGTGAAGTTCTTTTTTTAAGTTTAAAAATACTTTTTTTGCACCGTCCTTTAAAATTTTTTGCGAGTATTTCTTTTGTAAGTTAGTTTCTGAATTTATTAAATCGATTAAGGCCTCTGCTTGCATTAAATTCATTTTTCCATTGATGATAGCATTTTTAGTAAACTCACCTGGCTTAGCTAACCTACATTCCGAATAAGACGCCAAAGTATCGTAAAGATGGTTTATAACTGCATAACTTCCGTGAATATGAAACTCAACAATATCATCTCCGGTGTAACTTTTAGGAGATTTAAAAAAAATTACTAAACCTTGATCAATTAAATTTCTTTTTTTATCGTAAAGATTTGTATAAGTTGCAAAACGTGCCTTAAATAAGCGTTTTCTTGCAATTTTAAGGGCAATCTTTAATGCATCTTTGCCAGATAATCTAACGACGGCTAAACCAGATTTTCCAGGTGGAGTTGCTAGCGCATAGATATTCATTTGTTTATAATGAAAGAGTTTTATTGGTTATGTCAACTTCACAAATATATTTTAATACAACGCTTGGTCCAGTTTCTATTGTTGAGGAGAATAAAAAAATTATTTACCTAAATTTTAAAAAAATTAAGAGTAAAAAAATAAATTATAGACTTATAAATTTAAAAAAAAAAATACTCTTATATTTATCTGGAAAAATAAAAAAAATTTCAGCCAACTTAAAAATAGAAGGTAACAAAAAACAAATACAGACTTGGAATGTTATGAGAAAAATTCCTTACGGAGACACATGGTCGTATAAAACGATATCAAAAATAGTGAAAACCTCACCAAGGCATGTGGGTAAAATATGCTCACAAAACAAAATTCTATTATTTATTCCTTGTCATAGAGTAATTAATAACAATGGTAGACTTGGAGGTTTTTCTGGTGCTAGAGGAATAAATCTAAAAAAAAAACTATTAAAATTAGAAAAATTAAATTCTTAATCCGGTATTAGCAGTATTCATAAAAAAATTCTTAAGTTTTTTACTTTTATTGATTATTCTTAAAAGCTGTTTTCTATAATAAGTGAATATACCTTTATTATTAAAAAAAATTCTTAAACCATCTATCAATATAGGAAAAATAAAATTATTTGGTTCTGATTTATCATAAAACGATTTAATCAAAGAACTAGAATTTAAGTTGAGTCCTAATTGTAAATGTTCTTCTATTAATGATTTCAAATTTAAAATATCATTACAAAAAATATTAAAACCTTGCCCGGCGAGTGGATGAACTTTATTAATTAATGGACCAAAAGCTAAAAAATTCTTATCTTTAAATACCTCATTGCTATTAATATAAAAATTTAATTCATTCTTACGTATTTTTGAAATTTTTTTAATATTTAAAAAGATTTTACTAAAGTTATCTTTAAAAAAATTTTGTATTTTTTTTTCATTTTTAATTATGTTTTGAAGGGATCCCCCTTTTTTTATACTCCAAACTATAAATGTTTCATTATTTGATGATGGAAGAAATGCAATAGGACCATCTCTTAAGAAAAATTGATGAGCAATATTATTTTCTTTTACTTCATGTTGAATACAAAAAGTATATGCAGTCTCTTGATAATCCTTAAAAAAAAGATTTAAATTTTTTCTTACAAACAAAATAGCAAAATCATGCGAAGTTATTATTTTTAAATTCTCAGTAAATTCTAAAGGACCAAATTTTTTTGGATTTTCAATTATCTTAAAATTTATTTTTTTTTTTAGTTCTTTTTCAATTTTTTCCTCGAAATAATTTTTATCAATAATATAATTTAGTACTTTTTTTTTTTCTCCAAAGGTAAAATTTAAATCATACGTTTCATTAATTTCCTTAAAACTATCATAAATTTTTATTTCTCTTATATTTTGACCTTTATTTATAACGCTCTGAAGATTTAAATTATTTAAAAATTTGGCTGTTAAATTATTTATTGAAATGTAAAAAGGGATTTTAGAAGAACTATATCTCTTAGTTATAAGCTCAACTGTGGTATTAGTAAAATTTGTAAGTGAATAAGCAGTTAATTTCGCGATTAAGCCGCTACCAAAAATAGAAATTTTATTCATGAAGCCAATAATTCTATCAACTTACTAATAGTGGTACAAAGACTTTAACGATTCGAAATGTTTGGAAAACTTATAAATTTTATAAGAATTAAATTACTTCAAATAATTTCTTTACTGATAGTGACAACTGGAGTTATTTTTTTTATATCCATAGTAAGCTACTCAGCTTACGAGTTAGAGTTTACTTTTTTTTCAAAAAGTAATTTTGTAGAAAAAATATTCAAACCTTTTCAATATACATCAGATTTTTTTTTACAAATATTTGGAATTATTTCAATTATAATTCCTTTTAACCTTTGCTTTTGGGGTTCGTATTTCTTTTTTAAAAAAAATATCCAAAATTTTTTATTAAAATGTATTTATTTAATACTTTATTTAATTCTGGGTGGAGTTTTTTTTTCAATAATCTCTGAAAAAAGTTTTTTTTTACCAGATCATGGCCTTGGTGGTTTTTTTGGAAATTTTATAACTAATAAACTTTTTTTAAAAGATAATAATTTCAGCATATATATTTCTTTAGTGCTTATAGCTCTTATAATTTTTTTTATTTATTTAAGTTTAGATTTAAAGAAAGATGAATGGAAAATATTTTTCTTAAAATTTTTTACACTCTTAAATTATCTACCTAGTTATGTTTACGCTAATTACATTAAAAAAGATTTTAACAAAAAAATTGAAGAGGCTGCTGCCTTTGATAAAATAGAAATTGCAGAAAAAGAGTTAGAGCAAGCTGATCATAAAATTTCATTACAACCTGATCTACCATTAGAACAAAAAAATGTAAAAAATCTCTCAGACTTTAAGTTGCCTCAACTTAAGTTATTAGATGATCCTATAAAAATAGAAACAAAAGAGGATCTTTATATGCAAGAAAAACAATCAAGATTTTTAGAAAATGTTTTGTTAGATTTTGGCGTAACTGGAGAAATAAAAAAAGTAAGTGCCGGCCCTGTGGTTATACTTTATGAATTTGAACCAACAGCAGGAATTAAAACATCAAAAATAATAAATTTATCGGAAGATATTGCAAGAAATACAAGTTCGGTTTCAACACGAGTTGCAACAGTTATTGGAAAAAATACTATTGGAATTGAAATTCCAAATAAATTTAGAGAAAATGTTGCTTTAAAAGAAATTATTTCAAGTAAGGAATTTAATAACAAAGAGATAAAAATACCAATAACTCTAGGCAAAAGTATTTCTGGATTTCCAATTGTTGGTGATCTAGCTTCAATGCCTCATCTTCTTATTGCTGGAACAACCGGATCTGGAAAATCTGTTTGTATAAATACATTAATCCTCTCAATTCTTTTCAGATATACACCTGCTGAATGTAAACTAATTTTAATAGATCCCAAGATGCTTGAATTATCTATGTACCAGGGAATTCCTCATTTACTTGTGCCTGTTATCACTGAGCCAAAAAAAGCAACTGTTGCTTTAAAGTGGGTAGTTCGTGAAATGGAAAAGCGATACCGCGAAATGACAGAGTTCGGTGTCAGAAATATTTATGGTTTTAACGATAAATCATCAAAAAAAATGCCTTACCTAATAGTAGTTGTTGATGAAATGGCAGACCTAATGATGATTGCTGGAAAAGAGATTGAAAATTACATTCAAAGACTTGCGCAAATGGCTAGGGCAGCTGGTATTCATATTGTAATGGCAACTCAAAGACCGAGTGTAGATGTTATAACTGGAACTATTAAAGCAAATTTTCCAACACGAATATCATTTCAAGTAACATCCAAAATTGACAGCCGAACTATACTTGGAGAACAAGGTGCTGAACTTTTGCTCGGTCAAGGGGATATGCTCTTTATGTCGTCAGCGAGTAGAATCGTAAGAATTCATGGACCCTATGTTTCTGAAAAAGAAATAGAAAAAGTTACAACATACTTAAGATTACAAGGGAATCCAACCTATGTTGAAGAAATTACAAAAATTGATGAATTGGAAAATGACAAACCAATTTTAAATCAAGATGGAAAAGATGAATTATATAGCAAGGCTGTTGAAATTATTAAAACTGAAGGTAAGGCATCTACTAGCTTTTTACAGAGAAAGCTTGGAATTGGATATAATAGGGCAGCAAGAATCATTGATCAAATGGAAGAAGAAAAAATTATAAGCCCGGCAAACCACATTGGTAAAAGGGAAATTTATTAGAATTGTCAAAAAAAATAATATTAATAGTTTTTTTTTTTGTTTCTTTTTCAAAATATGCTTACTCTAATGAGATACAAAAAATAATTCAAAAATTAGAAGAAACTAAAAATCTTAAATTTGATTTTATTCAAACTTTAGACAAGTCCATTGAAACCGGTAATTGTCTATTAGAATTTCCAAATAAGTTTCTCTGCCATTATAAGGAATTTAATAGAAAAAAAATTTTAATTGACCATAATATCTTATATTTAGTTGATGAATTAAATAACAAATCTAGTCATAATATAACTGGAACTTCCCTTTTATTTCTAACGGACAAAAATGAAATGATAAAAGCTTTAAAAAAAACTAACGATTACGAGATCACTAAAAATCTTGTTTTTGTAAAACTTTATTTCTCTCAAAATGAAACTATTGATCTATATTTTGATCAAAAAACATACCTAGTTCATAGTTGGAAGGTGATTAATTATGATGGAACTTTCTTAGAATTTATCTTAAAAAACGTATCAACTAATGTTCAAAATATTGGAAAATTTTCGATAGATTGAATGCTAATCGATATTTAATTCTTCAGACTTAAATACTTTCATTCCTCTAGCCATGTAATTTTTAAAAGCATTTGGATGGTCTAGTGTACAAGTGTGAACCCAAACTCTTTTTGCCCCTTTGCTGAAAGAGTTCTCGATTGCATGACACAATAAATAACTACCAATTTTTTTACCAAAGTATTCTTTGAATATACCAAAATATGCTATTTCAAAATTTTTGTGCTCATCAAAAATTAATTCGTAATATCCAACTAAATCTTCATTTTTAAATATTGTATATAGTTCATAATTAGGATTTGATATTAATCTTATCCAATCATTACCACTCCAGTTTAATCTGTCTTTCCAATTAAAATCTTTTCCAATCTCTTTATATAAAAACTTTGGAAGATCTATATTAGTATTATTTTCCTTTTTAATAGATAAATTTTTTTCTAAACATTTAGAAAATTTTAAATCTTTAGTTGAAAGTATCTCTAGAAAAAATCTAGAAACTTTTTTTACCATTCACTTCGAAATCATTTTTCCAAGCTTTTCACCACCAAATATATGAAAATGTAGATGTGGCACTTCTTGACCCCCATCTTTGCCATTATTTCCTAAATATCGATAGCCAGTCTCTGCAACATTTAAAATTTTTGCGACCTTCCCAAGTCCTCTAATAAGTCCCTCTATTTCCTCATTTTTTGCGTTATTTGAAAAATCATTTAGATCAACATAAGCACCTTTAGGAATGACCAGAACATGAATTTTAGCTTGAGGATTTATATCAAAAAATGCAAGAATAAATTTATCTTCATAAACTTTTTTGCATGGGACTTCACCTCTTAAAATTTTTGCAAAAATATTGTTTTTATCGTACATTTTTATTTCTATTTATTTTTTCTTGAATTCCAGAAATATTTTGCCTTCTCTTTAATTCTCTCATTATTGAAGTAATTGAGATTTTTTTTAGTCCTAATAAAACAAAAAAATGGTATAATACATCTGCCGCTTCATGAGTAATGTTTTTTTTTATTGAATATTTACAAGAAACAGCAAACTCTTTTGCCTCCTCCATAAACTTTTTTATACAAAAATTCTTTCCGCTCATAAAAAGTTTTGCGGTATAAGAGATTTTAGGACTCTTTTTTTTTTGTTGTTTTATTCTGTTTACTAGTTTTTCTAAGTTTATAAACATAATCTATTTAAATTAAGTATTTTTTTTACAAAAAATAAAGTTTTTAAAAAGGGATTATATACCTAATAATTTACTAAAAGACTGGTAAATTTCTTTTGCTTGTTTTTTACCATCAAAAATTATGGATTTTTTTCGTTCTTCAATTAAGAAATCTTTTACTGATTGTAAATAGATAGGATCATTTGAGAATTTTACAGCTTTATTAAAATAATCTTCATCATTCTCACAAATCCAGTCTTTCAGACCTAAAGTATTATTTATACTTCCACCACACCTTGAAATAAAAGTATCTCCAATTTTTGTTAGGATAGGAACGCACATCCATGTAGCTTCAAAACTAGTTGTTCCACCGGTGTACGGAAATGGATCTAGTGCTACATCAATTTCATTATACATTTCAAGTAAATCTTCTCTTGAAACTTGATCTTCAAAAATTAGTTGGTTTTTTTTTACCGAATTTTTATCAAATAAATTTGAATAGTACTCCCTTAGCCATATATTCTTAAATTCCATACTCCTAATAACTAATTTAGAATCTGGTAACGCTATTAGAATTTTGGACCACAAATTAATTACCGATAAACTTATCTTTCTTGGATTATTAAAACTTCCAAAAGTTATGAATTTATTTTTTGTGAAAGGAATTACTTTATTTAAAGAAATTTTATTTTCAGGATTTAAACCTGACCATATACTTAACTTAATAATTTTTTCTCTATATAGACTCTCTTTTCCATCAGGGATTACAAAATTATCAGCAATTATGTAATCAATCTCAGAAATTCCTATTGATGCTAAATAACCTGCCCAAATTACTTGGATGGGAGCTGCTCTTTTTAATAAAACTCCAATTCTGTGACCTTTAGTGTAACCATTTAAATCAACTAATATATCAATATCAAAACTTCTAATAAGACTCACAACCTCTAAATCACTTTTAGAATAAATATTTTCCCAAAAGTTAAAAATATTTTTAATTTTTTTCGTGTATTCATCCTCAATATTATTATTATAAAAAGCAAATATCTTAATTTTTTTGAATTTACGTAACTCACCTAAAATTGGTAGAATCTGGTAACCTACTGGATGTTCTCTTAAATCGGATGTAATAAAACCAACTTTAATTTCATTTTTTATTTCTTTAACATGATTTTTAAATGGTTGATCTAAAATATTTTTATTTTTTAATTCACTTCTAAAATTTATTAGCAATTTTTTATATTTATCAATAACTTTAAAATAGTCTTTTTGATCATGATTAATATAATTGTAGTTAAAAATTATTTTGATTAATAACTCAGGTTGATTGGAATTAATTGATAAAGATTTATTATAATTTTCTAACGCTTCTACAAAATTATTCCTTAACATTTCACAATCTCCTAAAATTTCATAACATTCTTGCTCCTTTGAAATTGTAAAGCTTTTTTCTATTAATAAACTACATTCATCATACTTACATTTCTCAAACAAAACTCTTGCCAAGTGAACGTAGGCTCTTATAAAATTTTTATCTAGCTTTAAAACTTTTTCGTAAAAAAATTCTGCTTGATCAAATTTTCTTAACTTTTCATATGCACAACCTAGATTGAAAATTGCCTGCTTATGATCAATTTTATATTTTAAAACCTTATTAAAATTTAATACAGCTTCCTCAATATTATCTAGCTTTAGATATACTAAGCCTAAATTATTATAGGCTTCAACATATTCTGGATTTAATTGGATGCATTTTTTGAAATTATAAACTGAGTCTATAAAATTTTTTTTTATAAATAGAATTAAACCTATGTTATTGTAAACTTCAAAATTATCTTTTGATATTTCAAGACATTTATACAAATAAATTAAACCCTCATCCAATTTATCTAATTTTTTACAAACTAAAGATAAATTAAAATAAGCATCAAAATATTTATCGTTAATTGATATAGCACTTTTCAAAAATCTTTCAGCTTCATCACATCTATTTTCAGCAATCAAAATAGTACCCGCATTGTAATAGGCTTCAACAAAAGAAGGGTTAATTTTTATTGAGTTCTCAAAACAAACAATTGCTAAATCAATTTTCCTTAACTGAGCAAGTATTAGACCTTCTAAATTATATAAGAAATACTTTTCAATCTTTTTAAACTTTGTTGTATTGAGTCTTTTGTATGCCTCGGAAAATTTATTCAGCTCAAATAAATTTATTATTTCATTCAAAATAAGCTGTTCATCTTCCATTAATGTTTAAAGTCGTACTGGAACATTTTTATTTGCCAGAAAAATTTTAGCTTGTTGGATTGAAAAATCACCATAATGAAATATTGAGGCTGCCAAAACAGCGCTTGCTAATCCTTGATTAAATCCTTCGTATAGATGATGTAACGTACCAACACCTCCAGATGCAACAACTGGTATAGATACTGAGCTTGCAATGGCTCTTGTCAGTTCAAGGTCATAACCAGATTTTGTTCCATCTCTATCCATAGATGTAAGAAGAATCTCGCCTGCCCCTTTTCTTTCAGCATTTTTTGCATATTCAATAGCATTAATACCTGTTGAATTTCTACCTCCGTGAGTAAATATCTCCCATTTATCTGTTGAAATTTTTTTTGCATCTATTGCAATCACAATACACTGAGACCCAAATTTTAAGGAACTTTCTTTTATAAGATTAAGATTAAGCACAGCTGCTGTATTAATTGAAACTTTGTCGGCTCCCGCCCTAAGAAGTTTTTGAATATCTTCAATACTTCTTACACCACCACCTACAGTCAAAGGAATTAAACATGAATTTGCAGTCTGAGATACTTTATCAAGGAGAATTGATCTATTTTCGTGCGATGCTGTAATATCTAAAAAACACAATTCATCAGCTCCATTATCGCTGTAAATTTTTGCCTGCTCAACAGGATCTCCAGCATCTTTTAAATTTAAAAAATTTATACCTTTTACAACTCTTCCTTTGTTTACATCTAAGCAAGGTATAATTCTTTTTTTAAGCATTTTTTTGTAACTTAATTAAATCTGATAAGTTTATAGAACTATCATAAATAGATCTACCAACGATAACGCCTCCTAATTTTTTAATTTTTTTTAAATTATATATATCTTCTATAGTTCCAATACCTCCGGATGCAATTAATGGAACTTTAACTATAGACGAATATTTTTTTAAATTTTTAAAATTCGGACCTCGCTTTGTACCATCACGCTGTATGTCAGTATAAATTATTGATTTAAGATTAAACCCATTTATTTGACTAATTAACTGATCTACAGAAATTTTAGTTTGTTTTTTCCATCCCCTTATTGCAAGATAATTTGATCTTAAATCCATAGCAAAAGATATTTTTTTTGGATAGGAAGAAACACATTTTTCAAAATCCTTATTTTTTTCATAAAACATTGTTCCTATAACAATTGAATCAATACCTAAATTTAACCAGTAACTTGTATCTTTATAGGATCGTATTCCTCCTCCAAGTTGCAAAGATAACTTTGTTGTTTTTTTAATAGACTCAATTATTTTTTGATTTTTAGATTTTCCCTTAATTGCAAAATTTAAATCAACAATATGTAAATTTTTAAAACCACATTTTTCGAAAAACTCTGCTTGATTTACTGGGCTTGAGTTATAAATAGTTTTTTTTTTTATTTCTCCTTTTAATAATCTTACACAGGATCCATCATAAATATCTATTGCTGGAAAAATTAACATTAATAATATTTTAAAAAATTAGATAACAATTTTATTCCATTTTCATGACTCTTTTCTGGGTGAAATTGCGTACCAAAAATATTTTCATCACCAATACAAGAAATTATATCCTGTTCATAATTTGTAGTGCCTAAAATTCTTTCTTTATCTTCCGTCGAAAATTTATAACTGTGAACAAAGTAAAAATGTGAATTTTGCTCAATTCCCTCAAAAATCTTTTGTTTTTTTACCATATTTAAATTATTCCACCCCATATGAGGTAATTTAAAACTCTTATTTTTAAGTTTAATTTTTTCTACTATTCCGTCAACCCAACCAAATCCTTTTGTTTTTTTTTCTTCATAACCTTCTGTTGAGAATAATTGCATCCCAACACAAATACCAAAAAGAGGTTTTTTTTTTATTTTTACAAATTTGTTAAGTTCTTCAT
>Ga0194117_10006140_pt1 | contig 10639 bp, 3 predicted proteins | sample TA2MahsurfametaG_FD_160579 | JGI IMG/M metagenome (GOLD analysis project Ga0194117, IMG submission 160579) | Freshwater microbial communities from Lake Tanganyika, Tanzania - TA2015009 Mahale N1 surface | ecosystem: Environmental > Aquatic > Freshwater > Lake | place: Tanzania: Lake Tanganyika...
TGCCATAACTATTCACACCATTTTGTTAGTATTCTCAAAACGGTTGGACTTTTTATTGGCATATTTTTGCTCTATATTTCTTTCTAAGTATATTTATGTGTATGTTAAGGTATCTTTCTCCCAATAAGGTAATGAGTATATTCCTTGACAGTTGCTCTGTACTTCTCCTTTTCTTCTTGTCTTTTCCTCAAAAATTCTTTCTGCTCCTCGGCATTTTGATTTTATGGGTTAGATTAGTTCTTGGAAGGAGAGCCTATGCTCGACTTCATACTAGAAAGTTTCAGAGAGGAAAATATATCCTTATCATTTTTTCGCACCCAATCCTAATCCATAACTTTCTCAAAGATATTTGTCATGTACTACTCAAACTGTTGATAAGTAGTCATTTACTACTAAACTTGTTAATTCAAACTTTCCATTAGTTCGTTTATGATTTTCATAATGATATCATTATAGATACCATCATCTCTATACTCGAACTGGACATTTGTCAAGCTTAGATAATTATTTTACAGAGACTCGATGTTATCTATTTAATGTACAACTTCTTCTAATTTTTTGTTGGTATTGTTGCTATCAGTTAAAGGATATTTTGTGCCCAAATAAGGAAGAATTTTACCTTCAATATGACGATCAATGGTTTAGAGCTACTTGGGGCTCAGAAAATATTGTTTGCATAGATATGCAATGTTTTTAAAGATGTTTTCGGAACAATAAATTTTAGCTTGCTCGAAGTTCATCGATTTAGTCGAGTAAGAGTGGAAAGCAGCAGAACAAACAGTCTTCAAGACTGAAGCTATCCACTTTTTCAGTTATTTTCCTTCAATAACATCTTTGAAAATAGCTGGAGGTTCAATAATGATCTCTCTGTCTCTTGGTTACATTGCATTTTTGTAGAAATTTTCAGGTTGGACTCTTGAGGCCTTATCTTTCTCCATAATTGTCTTGAACATTTTGAAAAAGTCTCTATACTGAGTTTCATCATCATTAAAAGGATTTTACTGTGATTAGCCAATAGGTTGTATGGTATTCTTATCTATTTATGGTCCCCTTCTGATTCTTAGGATTTCTTCGACTCCGTTTTGTGATGTCCGTATTTTGAAGTGTCTCGGTTTCATTTTTCACAAAAGATATCAATAAATTGTAAATAAAATTAAAGTTTGTCAAATGGCAGTTATAACTGATAATCATTTATCAACTATTGGCTTAGATGTATAAAGTAATCAAACCTGGCCTTTATCATTTTTTACTTGTTCTTGTAGTAATCCTAAGATAAACTAGATCTTTTAGCTTAAGTATTGTTTATCCATATGGATATTTGTCAATAACTATACCACTCCCTGCTGCTATAAATGCTCTCGAAGAGGCAGCTATGCCATTTTGTTTTCGTTGGTAACTTGAAGCAAAAAGAAAATGAGATCCACTACTCTTTCAACTATCACTTGACTAGGTGATTGCAATCCATTTTTGAAGATATTTGTTATTTAATCAAGGCTTAGTGCATTATCTTAAATTATTTATTAATCATCAACTAAAATCTCACTGACAAGGTTGCTGAGTAATTGTAAAATTCTTAATTTGCTCTTCTATTGGCAGAGTTCAAATGCTTTCATGAATCTGTTTAAAAAGTTGTTAGATACGAACATCTCAACCATTTCTTATCTAAAATTTTCATGCTTGGCCAAAATTTCACACATCATAATTATTTTTTAGACTGTCTGAAAGTTAATACTCTAAAGGCTGGTACTAAGTAGCTTCCAGTAGATTTTTTCGACCATAATACCACATTTTACTGCATAAAAGAGAGTATTTACTACTTAATACTCACAATTGAAATATTCTTTAATCAATACCTTACCATAAATTTTTAGAAATAACTCAGCTTTAAATGTTTATGGTTAAATCGAAGAGAATAAATCACTTAAGGCAATTAGCACTGTTGCAGTCCGCTCTGAGTTGTTATCAGAAAACTACAAAGTTTTTATGAGTAGTTCTTCAAAAAAACTATTCTAAACTAAAGGTTGAGTAGAAATAAAAGAACAAAGTATACCTAGATAGAGTTATTGTGAATACTTGAAAACCTACTTTTATTTTTAGTTTCGATGAGATTTCAGCAAATTTTACACTTTACCGTCGAAATCTAGCTAAATAAGGTAATCTCTAAGACATGCAAAGTATTTGGATGTTTGCAACAAATTATAAACTATCTGTAAGATAGTTAGCGTATTTTTTTATAGATTTTGAACTAAGACCATTGCCAAATCCATAGTCTGTGGAAACTACAGTTCTTCATAATACGATAAAGACTCTAGGATTTTTATAGTTTGTTAATTCTCAGGATGACTAAGAAGAAACTAGTATAAGTAGCCACTAAAGGCCACTAACCTGAAGTTATAGTCATCATTGTAGGAGTACTTATGAACAAAGTTGAGATGTGCCTAAAAGTTGTCTTCATCAATCTGCGGGTATATTCTATCGAATTACTATTTTTAAAACTTTGTGAACTCCTACTTAAGAATACGCCTGTGCTGCCCAAAAACATTGCTGAGATGCTATCTGCGATTTTCTTTTTGTATCTCATTTCTTTTCAAATTAATCGTGCTCTATTTCTTCATTGTTATTATAATCTGTCAATTAGAAAAAATAATTTACCAAATCAGTATTTTAACTGTTTAAATACAATAGTAAAATTAAGTATAATCATTCTTTCCAAAATTTTCGGTCCTAGTCCTGCTTCGGCATAGTAGACTCCAATCCTTTTTTGTACTTTGTACGCAGCTATGGCTTGTGTCGACTGGGGAGGGTAAATTTATTTATCTCTTCCGATAAATCCATCGAAACTTAATCATCACTCTCATCCTAGTTTCATAAAATAGTACTTCATGTTAGAGTTAGATTTGCTTGAATTTTTGACCGAAAGACCGCAGTATAGTTTTCATACTGGATATTTGAGCCTTTTGGCTGTTGATTTTCGAGATGGAGTTGGTGAGTGCTTTAACTAGTTCTGCTATTTTATTTTTGTAATTTTTCTCTCTATTTTTGCACTGGCTACATTAGATTACGGTTACATCAAATGGGTAGAAATTTCATCTTCTAATTCTTAAACCTTGATCTAATAGCTCTTGACTTTTTTGCTAAGTTTTAGATTTTACTTCAAAATCTATTGCAAATTATATTCAAACTCTTCTTATTCGATCTATCTTTTAGAGCGACTATGCCGACTACCTCTTTACATCTTTCTTTCGTATTCAGAACTGTTTTCTTTTTTATACTTTTCTTTTCTCTACTTGCTGCAGTAACGGGACTATGTTTTATGAGTATTTGACTCCAGATTTGATACGTAGTTATCTATTTCCGAAATAAAAGTATTTGATATGTTTTATCTATGTGAGTTCCTTCGCTCAGGTATTAGTTCGTCATTAATAGAAATTTTTTAGTTATCTTATTGTTAATGATAGGTGGTATAATATTTAGGTCCTGCTGCTTTTAATTCTTTTTTAGTATCATTAGTAGGCCTGTCTTCCTCGGTTATTCTTGTAGCATTTGCGAATTTAGGATTGTTGCGAGTAAAAGACATTGTTTTTTGTTCGTTTTTCAGTAAGAAATCAGCATGCTCTTATATTGTTTTACTTTTCGTTTAATCGACCTTTTAGTTTTTAAGGATTTATTTGTTTTTCTTATAGTTGAGCTTGCGAGATGGATCCTCTGGGATTCCTTTCCCTATCTTTTTCTCGATTTACTATTTAACCACAGAGTAGCTTGTCTTCCTCGTCCCTGACTCTGAATGATGTCTAACTTTCGAATCTGGTTTGTCTTGCTGTGGCTTTAATTTTTGCAGCGTTTACTCCTCGATCTTTTCAGGTGATTACGAGAAATGTGGTTCCTGTACTTTTACAGAGGCATGTTTGGTGGGTGTTTTGGAGTGTTTGACGAGATGGGAGATATAATTCAAATAGTCGTCACTTAGGGTATCCAAAACAGCTTCGCAGATTTCGTCTCCTTATTTCAAATTGTCGATTTATTTCGAAGAAGGTTCATTTTTACGATCTACATCGCGAGTTTCTTACTTCCGTATTTTATCTTTTTCATAAACGTTAAACTATATAATAACTCACCAAAAACACCTAATTTAGACAAATTCACTATTTACTATGTAAAGTTAAGCTATTCGAATCAATAATTTCTTATAAATTGCTGCTTTAATCCTTGCTTTTGAAATTTTTAGAGAGCATACTTTTATCAGGTATTTTTGGAATATTCAATCAATTTTAAGGCTGGTTCTTTAAAGGATATGGGGATAGGCGTTTTGTTAACATCCGATATATATTCTTCACTTATATTAGATAATGGTTATAAAGTTCAGCTATTGATATGTAATTTTAAACTCTACTTTGGTTGGTCTCTTACTGACAAAAGTTAGCAGTAGTTTTGTTTCCTTAAATTGATCTCATTAATGTTATCATTTTGTCGATTACTGAATGTTCCTGAGATTATTTGAAAATAATATCTAGTGATAAGTAATAATCAAAAACAATTTTAACATAATAGATCAAAAACATTCCCTTATAAATAATCACTTCCTGTTGCTTCTTTTAGTCTTCTGGTGCAAATTTTTAAGATTAACAGCTATCAAGAACAAAAATATGGACACCACAACATATATTCCAACCTTTTTCCAATTCACTCGATTCTATACAACTGAAGACTCCATTATTATTTCACTAGTTGTCTACTTCAATTTTTCAAATTTCTTCCCTCTACGCGAATTCACGTTGCTCGATTGTAATGTGCCCGCTTTGGACGTGCGCTATTCCTTGATTGCCTAGAGTTATTGTGTTTCTATTTTTTAATCGATTTCAGCTTGGTGGAGCCTGCCTTCATCACTCTATAATTTCAGTATTGCGAATTCTCTTCTTTCGCTGTTTTTACCGTTTTAATTTTATTAACTTTTTGACAATTATTTTCTTTCCTCTTTTTACTATGTCACTTCGATCTAAAATTACATTAATTTGCTTTCATTAAGTTCATGTCTTAGTTAGGCAATTTCTCCAGTTTTACTATCAAACTTCATGATTATATTATCGATATGATCTTTCAGACTAGAAACTTTCTTTGAGTCGTTAGCCTCCTCTTTGATATTCTATTTCTATTTGGAATCTAATAATAGACTTTCATTTTTTATTCTTTTATTACTTTACTTTTTTTATACACTCTACAAATTATTAGCAGAGTTTTGATTTAGACTGGCTGAAATACCTAAAATGCCAAAGTTACTTTCTGACTTCGATGGAGCCAAAAAAGGCATACTTTATAATATAAAGTTTTCACTTCTCTTTAGCATCTTTCCTTAGACATACTCTTTTATCTGGTGCGCATCGTCACTTACAAACAGCATGAACATCAGTATCATTCCCGTTTTGGGAAATTTAAGTCTGATCTATGTGGCATTGAAACCGAACTGAATCATAGACTTGATGGTTGACTACCCTGCATTTTTCTGAGTAATAATAAAATTGCTGATTGCTTATTTGAGATTTAGCGTAGAACTTTCCAAGTACTCCTCTTAACCATTCGGATATTTTTTATAAACGCTCCATTTGTAGATAATGTTAGTCGATTAAAACAGTTTGAAATAAATGAGATTCATCGCATTTCGTAGCTAATATTTCGAACCTTTCCCACACATGGGCACTAATCCTTTGATTTCTCCAATGATCTGGTAGTCTAGATAATTTTTTCTGTTACTTTTTTCGAATAAAAAAAATGTCTAGTACTCAGTATTTTCCAAGAACTCAACTTCGAATGGATATACAGCCAGATGCAATCTTGAAAACTCGCCTTTGTATCCTCCTCCTTTCTTTTTGATTAGAGATACAGAAGACTATTTTGTCAATATCTGCATTAAAATTAAATCAATATTTAGTCAGCGCCGATGATATTTCACAATTTACAAATAAATCAACATGCAATTTATTCTACCACACAACCCAATCCTAAGTTAGTTATCTTAAGCGACAGCTTGTTCTTGTGAATTCTAAAAGGATAGACAACAGTATGAGTTCTCCAGTAATTTATTTAGTAGTTAAACCAATTAATAATATCTGATTTAAATTAACCAGTGGTTTGTAGAGACAGACTTCGAATTTTTTGGTAAGACCACTAATAGGAGTTAAATCGAGTCATTTTTCAAACACATCAGTAGTATACGACTACAGAACTCAAATTAATACAATACGGACCTATAATTCGGTAAAATCAATAGTAGTCATCAAATCTACATCATTTATAAAACTGTAGCAGCCCTTTTCATCTTCACCTCTACCTTTTTTTCCATGCTCGGCATTATATTTTGCATAATCTATTCTCTACTCATCTACTTAATTTTCTTCATATAGGGATGTTGGTCAAGCAAAACTTCTTCAAGGGTAAAATTAGTCCTGAAAAAATCCTAAAATGACTTATCTGCTGCGATGGCGTTGAGGAAAAACAGATCAACCATATATTCGGTTTTCAACTCTTTAAGAAAAGTCTATTTATTGAATATTTCTTTGATATAGTTCTGAATGCACTCTGAAAGATACTGGTGATTAACCTACTCCTCTTTCATTTCTTTGTGAAAATATCCTTTCTTCAGCAAGGCTGTGTTGTTTGTGAAAATTACTTCAGCTGCAGCCTCGAATTCTTTCCTCTGCATTACAATCTATTTATCTTAGTAATGTTATATCTACCTACGAGCTACATGATTTTGAAATAATCCTGGGTCTTAAAAAATTTAGTCTGGTCCTTCATGCTGATATCAACTTGTATATCATTTTTGCCGTAATGAAGATATTTCCCTAAATTAGCCAGCAATTTGGTGCTCTTTTTCAGTAGTAACACACCCAAAATTACAGTTAGTTCACTATTCAACTTGATAAATATAGTAACTGTCCGAAAAAGTTTAACCAAAAACCAACTCATATTTCTTTGCCTCATGAGTTTCATCAAAATCTCATTATAAAGTTTTTTGCTACCGAATTGGCTTTTTCTTACTGATAGTGAGGTATTATTGCTCATCTGTGAAAATCCAAGATTATTCTATGATAAAGATCGCATTCTTTGAACTTTTTTTAGTTTGCTAAAGAGACACTTATAGACTTCGTTAAGTGATAGTCTACGATGTCTCTCTTTGACTATCATTGCATTTATCATAGTTTAAAACTCTTCGATTTTTTTGGTATTATCAGTCGCGGATAAATCCTTTTTCGATTTTTTAAACTAGAGCTTCTCAAGTATTTTGCCATAACTATAAATATCACCTTCAAGGCAGGCGATTCCTCGTTTTACCTCTGGTGCTACGAATTAACTTTTGGGTATTTTTCTCTTGACATCGATTTCTCCTTACTCAGGTATTTACATGGCATAGATAAATTCATTTATCATGATTTTCATTTTCTTACCCACCTTGATGTTCGCAGGATGGATGTTGAGATGTGCTACTGAACTTTTGTGAAGTTCTGCTATTGCAAGGCATAATTATTTGGCTAGCATTTCCTCTACTCTAAATCACTACTTACTTTGAGAAAAAGTCAAAGCTTTGGGTCCTAGTTCTAGTACTTCTTAAAGCGTATTTCCCTCCAAATAGCTATAGGCAATATAAAGATTCGATGAGGTTTTAAGCATGCGATAGCAAGTGACAATACTGTCATGCTTAAACATCTTCAAAAGATTAGCTAATTTATTGCAAAAGCTACCTTCGTTGAGCAATACGGAGTAGAGTAGCTAATTGTTGCCGTTTTTGATGGATAACTTTTTGAGGGTGTATAGTTTTTTGTCAGTGAGGTCGCATGCGAGTAGGATAGTGTCTGAATATTTTATTTTCTACATTCGTTTTCGTATTACTCAAGAGTTTCTATAATTTCGTAATTTTAAATGATTTTTTTGTTCTTACTCATTGCTCAATAAAAATTATACTAACTGATGCCGCAGAGCAAATTCAAAAAAACATGAACTACCAATCAATTTCTGCCCTAGAATTACTTTCAAGTATGTTATTTGCTGATTCAGGATTTTTTTTATTTTTGCCCAAAAAAAACAAATAATTTTCCAAAGAAAATAATACGCCAAGATTTTTTCCGATTACTACTATCTTAAAACCAATAGTTAGCAATACTGGTTATATCACTTTGATGCCATTACAACAGAGGTATCCCTGATTTTTACTCTAATCAATACTACCACGCAACAGCAGGGCCTTTGGGTAATATATACAACCTTAAACAACTAATATTGTTCCAATCGAATGTCAATGATCTAGGATATATCTGGGACAAGAGCGTACACAGTTATACCTTTTAAGGTAAATTCTCCAGTAAGAAAAGATTTCATAGATTAAAAAAATTAATGCAAAATGATAATTGATTTGTTGTAACGGAAGATGAACAACTCTAGGATACAGCATGACTGATTGGGAGCAGATACTATGAATAAATTTAACTTTATATTGCAATTATGACTGAGAATGTGTATGGGATCATCATAGTTTCATAACTGTTTCTGATTGCCCTGATTTCCTATTTTAAGAAGATAAAATTTTAAAGAAATGAATTACTAACAAGTTCTTGCCGATTTCAGTTTGTCGTCTGTAGATTTAATCATTTTTGAACAAAATATGATATATCTAAGAGTAAATCACCAATATTATTTGATTACATAAAAGAATATTTGTAAAAGTATTTTGATCTTTTGTCTAATCCTCACTTTTTCAATGTTTTCCAGTCTAGTTTATCTTACAGTATTGGTACACTTATGTACAAATTTCATTTGCTTCAATACAAAATTAGACATCTGACGTCATTTTATTAGCCTATATTCCAATTTCATCAAATGTATCCCTACTAAGACATTGATGACTTCTTCGACTCCTTCGTCGATAGCGACTGGCATTTCGTTAATGATAACAGATCCACCTCAGAGTTTGAAGATATTCTCGAAAGAGAGCCTAAAAAATTCTTTCCTCATTAATAAAACAATTTGAAAAACAATATCGTTGACTAAAAATTTTTAGTAGGCAGATAGCAGGATAGCATCTCCATGATGATCAACTACATCGAAGAACCCATCTACATCGAACCTGAACCAGGAATTTAGGCTGAGTAACTATGTTTGAAGTAATATGTTGAGGAATCAGCAGCAATCAGAGTAAAAAAACATAAAAAAAACTCAAATGCCATCAAAAAAATCGGAAGGATTATATTGAACCACATCGAAACATTCCAATTCTAAAATAAAACGAATCTAGGTGTTGATACTATGATGAAAATGTTGAACAGCAAGTCGAGAGAGGGTGAAAATCCTAAGGATTTCAGGGATCGATTTAATATTTCCCACCTTTAGGCGTTGTTTTCTGAATGCTCTGAGGCTATCTCTAACCATAACCTGCATGTGGCGAAGCGTTTGTTTAATAAGCATTTAAGGAAGTAGATCTTATCAAGTTTTCAAATAAAAGGCAGCAACAAGTTGATTTATCTGAATACGCTAAAGTGTTCAAGTTTAAGGTTTTGCAACAAAAAACTGGGATTGAGGCTACAGCTCTCATAAATTCTTGATTGAAACCCCAATAAATATAACCTATAAGAAAGATGTTATTTAAAACGTTAATCTCTCAAACCCAAGCTAAATTGCTTTTGAGACTGTACTTAGATAGAAATAGTTTGTTTTTTTAGATTTGTTGTTTTCATATCGGTATGGCAAATAAAGTATAGGAAAAAATTAAAAAATAATATAGGTTAATGTATTATCCAAAACCATAAAATAAAATTATTCAATTGATTACGAAATAGAAGCCTATCTGTCCCATCCAACACACTCATACTCTCCCAACAATAAAATATTCACACAATAAAAAATAAGATTAAACAGTCTAAAAAGAAGAAACCAACAGAAATCCCTTCTACTTCTTCTCACTACATCTACATTAAAATACAGAATAACATAACAACTTTGATCAGATCGATCCTTTCGATTTTACATTCGATCGACAGTTGATCGGCAAAAATTCTAATTCTGTTAAAAAATATGTAAGGATGCTCATCAAGTACTCCTATTTGTTTAAAATATGTAGCAAGAACGAGATTATGATGAAGGATTTAAAATTGAAGCAACTCAATCGTAAGCATGAGAAAGACCTGAGTGATAATTTCAACGCATTTGATCTTCATATTTGTCATCATTAGGTCTCAACATTTAACCGCAAAATAGTCGATGTACTGCTGGCTCAAAAGCTGCGTAAGTAGATTTTAGACAGCTTTCAACTAAGACATGTAAACAAACTTCTTTACTTGAACACTTTGAAATGCTGTAAGCTAAGGCTGTGGAATAAGCAACTAGCAGTGAGACTTAAAATGCCATATTGATATATTACTCGATTTATTAATAGTCAATTAAGCATCATTGTAACTCATTGATTTGTCTTCATTTAGCGTATAATTATTTGAGTAATTTAATTTCTTATCAGAATATGATAGTGGTGTATTTAGATTATAATAGATGATCTCTTTTGTATTATATATAATTAAATCTGACGAACAACATGGCCCATATTAATATTAACAAAGTAAATGGAAATAAGTAGAACCACCTCAGCTATTAAAACACCGAC
>Ga0194117_10006143_pt1 | contig 10635 bp, 12 predicted proteins | sample TA2MahsurfametaG_FD_160579 | JGI IMG/M metagenome (GOLD analysis project Ga0194117, IMG submission 160579) | Freshwater microbial communities from Lake Tanganyika, Tanzania - TA2015009 Mahale N1 surface | ecosystem: Environmental > Aquatic > Freshwater > Lake | place: Tanzania: Lake Tanganyika...
CGTATATGAAAAGACTAGCAAAACGACGCTCACTTAGACTAGATTCTATTTCTATTGAACCAATAGAAATTAAAGAAAATCCTAGCCTTCCAGTATAAATAATCTAACATTATATTATGGAAGAACTAAGAGACGGAAAAAAATTATTGGCAGCCATTAAACCCAAAACAGGCGCAGCACCAGCATTTGGAGAAATCCCATTTGATACTATTATATTTAACGCATTACTAAATGGCGTGCCAAACGCATCAACAAGTCCAAAAATCTTAATTTTATGCGGACCACCTGGATGTGGCAAATCAACTGTAAAAACAAATTTACTTGCACAAAATAGTATGGATACTTATATTAATATTGACCCAGATGAAATTCGCACAATTCTTATGTCAAATGGCGTTACATTTCCAGCCGACAAAACTACAATGCCCGGTGTAACAAACGCATTTAATAAAAGAATGTCGGATGAAGCACAACGTCAACACTTAAATATTGTATTTGACACAACAGGACAAAATTTTAAGGCAGTAAGCGATATTATTTATAGTTCAAAACAACTTGGATACAAATCCATTTTTTCAATTATTTGGGCTTCTCTCGAAACATGTCAAAGAAGAGTTCAAAGTCGTAATCAATATTTAAAGGACACTAATTCAGGCCGTATAGAATTACCACTTGAAGTTGCAGAATCAATTTACAATGGATTTGTCACAACACCAAGAGGAACGGCGTCAATGTTATTATTAGATTATCCAGTAAGAGCAGATGAAGTATATTTATATAATAATAATGTAAATGGGACAGAACCACAAATGTTATATCATAAAGTTGGAGCCAATGTAGAATTTTCAACCAATTTTCCTGGATTTTATAATATGAATATAAGTGATAAAGAGCCGTATATTACATTAATGAGAAGTGGAGGTAAGCGTAGCGGCAGTAAAAAGCGAAGCGATATTAAAAAACGCAATAATAAAAGAAAAACAAACAAGAGAAGATTTAAATATTAAAATAATATATATGTCAACAAGAAGTAGAAGAGGAGAACCATTACCAGAAATACCTTTAGATCAATTACCTGCAGAATTACGAGATGTTAAACCTAAAAAAGCAGCACCAGTTGCAGAATATATTGCACCTGATCCAACTTGTGAATCTGACGCAGAAGGATTAAAAGGTGAAGTATTTTTAAATTATGTTTATAAGCAATTAAAAAGCGTAAAGGCAGAAAGTGCAGCAACAACTGATAGACCAACTGTTTATATAATGATGGGACCACCCGCCGCAGGTAAATCGTCAATTAAACGCACATTTAATATTGCGAATTATGTAAATATTGATTTAGATGAGATTAAAAAAGTATTAACAAAATGCTTTCCAAATGAAGACTCTGTAAAAGGTGTCGCAGTTGTTGGTAATTTAAAGCGTTTTGCAAACCAATTATTAGAATTAGCAATAAAAGATAGAATGAATGTATTATTTGACACCACAGGTCGTATGACAGATTTAACAACAACTATTATAGAACAAACTAAAGAAGCGGGTTACAAACAAGTATTTGTTATTGTTTATACGACTTTGGATAACTGTATAGTTAGAGCAAGAGCAAGAAATATTTCTGAGCCAGATAGACCACCAATGAGTTCCAGAGCAATAATAGAAGCATATGATAGTTTTATAACGAAGGGAGCATCTACAGGAACAATATCTTATTATTTATTGGCGAATCGACACCTAACAAATGACGCGGACGAATTATATATATTTGATAACAATGGTGTAGAACCAGAAGTATTATTTAAACGCATAAATGGTGTAGTAGAAATAGTAAAACCAACACCGAACTTTTATAATATGTCAATTTATGCGGACGAACCCTACTTTGCGTTAAAGGGGAAAGCGTTAGCGACTGAGAAAGCTTTAGCGACTGAGAAAGCGTTAGCGACTGAGAAAGCGTTAGCGACTAAAAAAGGAGGCAAAAAAACAAAAAAGAGACGTAAAATGCGAAGAAGAAAAACGAACAAAAAATAAAATATTAATAAGTATTTGAATAATTATTAATATTAAAGGTCTTACTGAGATTCGAACTCAGGTTAGAGGAATCAAAACCCTCGGTGCTAACCAACTACACTATAAGACCACAAAATTTTTGTAGGTTTTACTTCCTACAATTTACTATATTTAATTCGATTATGTTCACATATTGCAGTGCCTCCACATTCTTTACAATATATTTTTCGTTTTTTATGTTCGCAAATTGAACCACCACCACAATCTATACATTTTGATTTAAATTTATTATGAGGACATTTTGGTCTAATATATTTATTTTCTGTTTCCATTATAATTTATTAAAAATATATTTTTATATTATTATAAATAATAATTTATAATAATAACTACACGAGGCCGGATTCGAACCGACGAACCATAGAGGACTCGATCTTAAGTCGAGCGCGTTTTTATGGGAATAAATATTGGGGCTATATAAATATAGTTTAAATCCAATAAAATATAACAGACCACTTCGCTACTCGTGTTTTATTTACTAGTTTCCTTATTTTAATCATCTTTAAAATAAAAATTTTAATCAACTTAAAAATAAAAATTGCTGTAAGAAACATTACCCAAACAAGTTTAAATTACTTCCACACTTCGTAATTTAACCACCCACTCGCTAAATTTTAAAACCAGACAACATTAAAGAGTCAAGGCATAAGGTATTTAGTCTCACCTATCACATTTAACAATAGGCCCACGTCCTATATATTAAATATTCATCATACTTTAAATAATTCTTTAAAATTGCTGTAATGGATGCCACCTCCTCGTTAGAATCCCCTCTAAATACTGCATCCTTAAACCAAAACAACTACAAGAAATAAGCGAATAAGTTGTTTTTCCATTTCGCGTTGCCATTCGCAGTTACCTTTTCTTTCAACGCACCACACTTAAAATACAAGTTTCAATAAAAAAATTTAAACACATTTTTAATAATTTGCTTTAAACATAATTTTAATAATTTGCTGTATGAAACTTTTATATTGCTGGTTTTACATGGGGACTTGAACCCTCAACGCATTTTTTTTAAAAAATTGTTTATCCATCAATTGCTGTAAAAAAACCAAAAAATGACCAACCTAGGAGTTGAACCTAGAACCTCCTGATCCGTAGTCAGGTGCGCTATCCAATTACGCCAGTTGGCCCATAATACTATTTTCCATAATCAAGGAATTGCAAAGCAGTCTCTGCAAGCCTTAGGAACCTGTGACCTTCACCTTTAGAAAGGAGATGCTCTACCACTGAGCTATATTTGACATTCAATTAAACACATTTGCTGTTGGAAAACAAAACAGGGGACCATCGGGAATTGAACCCGAGTCGCGTGCAAATTTGACAGTTGCCTTTGGCTTATAAGTCGGTTTTATAAAACCTTACCCAAAGCACGCATTCTACCACTAAACTATGATCCCATATTATAATTGTTTGCAGGTATCTTTTTTTCCCAAATTAAAATTGCTGAAAGATACCTTAAAATATAATATTATAATGCTCACACCAGGGCTCGAACCTGAGACCTTTGGCTCATAAGACCAATGCTCTAACCAACTGAGCTATACGAGCATGTAAATATAAATTGGACCAGAAGGGTTTCGATCCCTCTACCTTACGCTTGCAAAGCGTACACTCTACCGATTGAGCTACAAGCCCTTAATACTGACATCATTTTTCAAAAATAGACATTTTTTTTAAAATTGCTGTACGATGTCTCACTACGCTTACCCCTACGCGCTTTTCCCCCAGTCACTACGCTTACCCCCTAAGCGCTTACTCACACTCTAATATACCAATTTGTCTTTAAGTAGTTTTTTAAAGAATAAAATTATTTGTATATTTATATAAATGTTATCAAGTATTTTTGTTGCTCCTTCTTTAAGCGCGCTTTTTGTAACTGGATTTTAATAACCTTTATAAATAACTATAAACGAATTTCTAACTTAAATTATTATCAAAAATTAATGCTTCTCTCAACAGTAACAAACGCAATCGGAATTCACGGACTAATTCATTTAGGTGTTAAAGGTCAATATAATTTTAATCCTTATAATTGGTTTAAAGCGAAGCGACTGATAAAGCGAAGCGACTGATAAAGTGTAACGCGTATTACCTTTTATATGTTCTTCTTTTTCTATTACAACGTTTTCTTCTTCTAGATTTTTTACCCCCAAATGAAAACTTTCTACCAAGTATACTACGTCTTAATAATGCACCAGTTCTTCCTCTATAAATTTTATCCGCAACATCTGGATCATCTACATAAGGTCCCAAAATAGGACAACATGTTAAATCAATAATAAATAATTTTTTTACACCATTTTCTGCAAGATAATTAATTAATTGCTCCATTGTAATACTACGTCTTTTTCGCGCAGATCTTCTTTCAACACCTATAGAACTATTATAAACTTCATCGAAAATCATATTACGAGCATTTAATGGATCATTAAGAGAAGTAATAGTCCAATTTTCACGTGGTGAAATATTATCTTCATTAAGAAAAAATGTTTTATTTATCATTTTACGATTTCCACCTAACAAACAATTTATTAAATTTGACGCTTTATCAAAATTATACACAAATTCTTTATAAAATTCTAAAGTATCTACTTCTTCTTCATCTAATTCTTCTTGTTTTTTTAAAATATTAATTTGATTTTGGATTTTGTCAAGTAAATGTTTTATATCATTATTAATAGCAGCGGAAACTTGACCTGCTAAAAGATTTAGATTTCTTTCCATAAAAGGAGTTATTTTCATAATATCTCTTACATGTGTATTAATTGTTCCAACTTCTTCTCCAACTAATGCATCATAGTCATGATAACTACCTTCTTTTACCATTTTTTCAATATCTGCAATATCTCCAAAATCATCATCACCTCCAACATAGCTTAATACACCAGGAACAACCGCATTAAATTTATAAAATTCTTGAATTTTACTATTTATTTGGAATGTAGGTAAAACATCTGCATATCCGGCACTATCATAAATAATTTCATCTGCACTTGCAATATCTCTATTAAGTCTAATTTCTCCATGTGTACTTATACTTATTATTGCTGTTTCAGGAAATGATCTACTCATATTATATTATACAAATATTATTATTATTATTATTATTATTATTATAACATTATTATAATAATATATTAATTTAACATCTAAACGCAAAAGCCATTATTCCGACCGCAACTATTCCCAATGCTAAACCAGCATGATAATTAAATTGCATCTCTCTATACATTAAAAGCCAACCTTTAACTTGGTCTTGTGAATTCATATGATTTAACATCCAATCACTTTTTGGCGATAACATATAATAAAAATAATTAGTAATAAAGGAAACCGCAATAACGGTGCAAACTAAAGAAGTATTACTTAATTTGGCGCCTTTAAAATGTGAATTATAATATATAACAAAGAGGGAAAGAACAAAACCAAGTACATAACCTTGATAACTTATATTCATTCTCTCGTTTGATATAGTTTCATATCTTTTTTGTAGATTGGGAGGCATTTTTTCCTTATACGAATTAACAATCTTACTGTGACCCGTCATATTATAAAAATAAATCATACCAATTATAAAAATCGCAGAAATAGCGCAACTTATTAAACAAGCCATTTATAATATAAATATATAAATATATAAATTAATTAATTCGCGCCTTAAATTGTTTTTTACATCTATTACAATGCTTAAAAGAACCATCGCTTGTTAAAGAAATACTATCTTTGGAAGAACAAAAAACACAAACAGGAGAGAAATGCGTATTTAATCCACCATTTACAATATAATCACTAAATGTGCTAAATTTATATGCATCATTTATAGGAATTCCGCCACTTTTATCATTAAATAAATTTGAACCACTCATAATAATATTAAAAATATATTAATATTATTAAAAAATCTTATTATATATTATAATTATGAATAATTTGGATATGTATATTAATTTAATTATTTTTATTAAGGTTTGTTTTATTATATCGGTTATAACACATATATATTTAAAAAATACCAACAAACAAAACGGAGAACTTGATATTAAAGCATTATATTGGAGAGATAAATTGGAGTTTATTTTTAAGGCATTAATGGCTGGATTATTAATTTATTTATTTAATCCAAAATATACTCGAGAGAATAAAATCGATTATGAAACAAAAGTATTATTATATCTTTTTGGTTTCATATTATTAATAACTGCAGATTGGTCCACATTCTTTAAAGAATCTGATTGGTTTAAGAAACTTCAATTAATACTCGGTAAAAATGATAAAACTAGTTAAGTTGTGTGTATTTAATTACATATATAGAAAGTATTTAAATATATAAGTAATTTTACACTAATAAAATGTCTTGTGAATCAACAAATGAATTAATTAAAGAAGCAACATATGATATTGCGTTAAATATTGGAATATGGGGCTTAATTACATTTACATCAGTAGCCATTACACCAGAATCTTATGATCCATCTTGTAGTGGTTATTTAATTAGAAATGGAGTACAAAAAAAGAATAATAAATTAAGATTGACTTTTCAATTATTAGGTCTTTTTATGACAGGTGTTACTATATATAAATACTCAAAATAAATTTTACATACGCTTTCTTTGTGCTAAATAACCAGCCGCGGTTCTACCAACCATACCTACATCTGCATGTGGCTTATAAATAAATGTTCCTTTACTAGTTGTATAACAAAAATTACTAGAACAACCATTATACACTTGATTATATGGAAGTAAAGTGGTATCGAACATAGTTTTAAAATTAGTGGCTTTATTTAAACGATTAGAAGGATAAGGAGTTGGATAACTAAATGCTAGAGAAGATAACATTATAATATATTATACTTATATTAAATAATATATTACATACATTTTTTATTTATTTTCTACCGCAAGAACCACAACCGGGTTTAATAGTATGAATACGACCAATCATAGAAGCATTTAAAGTAGAAGGAGCGACAACATTAGTAGTAGTACTAGGTGCAACCGCTAAATTGGCGTAGTTAACAGCAGGAGTTGGATTAGATCTTGGCGCAACATTACCGTTACTAATAAACATATTAATTTTTTGAGGCATATTATAAATAATACAAATATTTTAATTTTTTTCTAAAATAATCTTCTACTTCTTATAAATATTCTATCTTTTTTTACTAGGTATACGTCTTTTACTATATTTCCTATCGTTGCCTTTACTTCTCTTACTAGTTTTTCTTTTCTTATTAGTTTTTCTTTTATTTCTTCTAGTTTTTCTTCCTCCAATTAATAATGTTTTAAATGTATTTTTATTTCTCTCAATATAATTATTTATTGATATGGGATCTGCTCGTGGTACTTTACTTAAAACAAACCTTCTGAAATTTTCTTTTCTTTCTTCTTCACTAGTATTTGCTAATGGACTTGTTGATCCTTCTTCCATATTATTAATAGCATACCATTCACCAAAAAGAGCATTAATATCCATATCGGGATAAAAACAACCTAATAATTCTCTATATACTTCCTTACAACTACTTGCTGAAGATGCTGAAGATGCTGAAGATGCTGAAGATGCTGAAGATGCTAATGCTGAAGAAGTGTTATCGCTACATAAAGGTATTAAAACAGATTTATTTATTAAAAAAACACGTTCATAAACACCCTTAGTACAACTTGCTCCACCGGGTCCATATGCGTTGAGACAGTCAAACACGAAGAAACGTGTATATGGGTCAATATATTCTGGTCCCTGATCCATAACAAACTGTATCATTTCCATTACATCGCCTTTTTTCTCAGGATGTTCACTCAAATAAGCATTTAAACGCGTTTTTATTTCACCATTTAAATCACTTTTTAATTTAGGTTTTTCATCACTATCTAATGTTTTGCTTTCACTAACATAACCAACAATAGGTTTTAGTGGATAATCAGGGTCTTTAAAATTTGTTTTGGATTTTTTATTTTCGTCTTTAACAATACCCATAAATTTGTTAAAATTCAATTCAGGAAAAGCATTATGAATCTCAAACGCTACACCCTGCGGAGCTTGTTGAGGTGGTTGAGGTGGTTGTTGAGGTCGTTGTCGAGGTGCTGCCCCAATTGCTGTACCATTAAACATTTGTCCAATATTTATTCCACGTCTAATATTCCAGTTTGGATTTATACTAAAACTTGTTGCATTTTCAAACATACTAAACATATGTCTAACATTAGATACATTCCATCTACTTAAATCTTGATTAAAATTTGTTGCTCCATTAAACATAAAATCCATATTTCTAACATGAGTTACATCCCAACCACCTAAATTCTGATTAAAGTTTGTTGCTCCTTGAAACATATTAGTCATAGTTCTTACATTTGATACATTCCAAATGCTTAAATCCTGATTAAAACTTCTTGCCCCAGTAAACATACTGTTCATATTAGTTACATTAGATACGTTCCAATTACCTATATTTTGATTAAAACTTCTTGCAAGTTCAAACATACTCTCCATATTTGTAACTCTAGATACATTCCAATTACTTAAATTCTGATTAAAATTTGTTGCACCTTGAAACATATTAGACATATTAGTTACACTAGATACATTCCAATTACCTATGTTTTGATTAAAACTTCTTGCAACTTCAAACATATTTCTCATATCTGTAACTCTAGATACATTCCAATTACTTAAATTCTGATTAAAATTTGTTGCCGATTCAAACATACTTGCCATATTTGTAACTCTAGATACATCCCAATTGCTTATATCTTCATTAAAATCAAATCGGTTTTTAAAAAGAGAATTCATGTTAGTTACTCTAGATACATTCCAATTTCCAATTGGAACATCACGTAATGCTTGTGGAAGTAATTGTCTATTATTAATATAATTATCAACTAAACCATTAATATTACTATTATTTATTACAAAAGCCATTATATATATATATATATTTTTTATTATTTTTCTTTGTATAGAATAAGAAGTAATTAAATGGCTAAAACGCGTAAGAATAGAACCGGTAAGAAAAATAGGACGAAGCGTATATTTACAAAAAAAGATTTTTATTCAGGTGATGGTATGGTAACCAAAATTTGGGGTCCTGTTGCGTGGACATTATTACATACAATATCATTTAATTATCCTGTGAACCCTACTTTAGAACAAAAGCATCAATATAGGGATTTTATTTTGTCACTACAAAATGTATTACCTTGTGGAACTTGTCGCAAAAACTTGGTCACCAATTTTAAACAATTACCTTTAACAATGGAAGATATGGAAAGCCGTGATACATTTTCTCGTTATATTTATAATTTACATGAACTTGTAAATAGAATGCTTAAGAAGAAATCTGGACTAACATATTGTGATGTAAGAGAACGTTATGAGCATTTTAGGTCTAGATGTACACACGAGAAACCTAAGTTATATCCAAATTTTGTAAAAAATATAGAGTTTAATAAAGATATAAAACAAAATGATACAAACCAAAATAATACAAAATCTAACTCAGAAAAAGGATGTACTGAGCCTCTTTATGGTAAGAAATCTAAGTGTATTATTAAAATTGTTCCACAGGAGCAAAAAGGGCAATCAATGCAAATAGATAAGAAATGTGTAAAAACACGGCGTCTTTCTTAAAATATATGAAAAATTATAAAAAAAAGTTATAAATAATATACAAATAGAATGTCTTATATATTATTTTTTATAAAAAATATGGATTTACATACCAAAATTACTGAAGTCAGTTAATACAGGAACAGGCATATAGTTAGGATTAAACGCATTATAATTTGGCACCTTCTTACAGTCAAATGCCGGCTCAGGGCAGCGAGCACAAGGAGGACAAGCAGGGCATTTACTTACATCAAAACTATCTGAACAAGTATTAATAATAGGATCAGGGCATTTGGGGCACACTGGTGGGACAACTTGTGATTTCAAAATATACAAGTCTTCATCTCCAGCGGGAATTTGACTAGCAGGAATACCGGCAGGTAATGAATTGTAATAAGCTGATGAGTCATATGTATTGCTTGTGCCTACAACTGTATTGCCACTGGGTCCAGTTGCCGCATATGCGGTATTTCCACTAGGTCCAGTCGCAGTTGTTATACTGCTGCCTGTGCTACTTGTGCTTGTGCCTGTGCTTGTAGTAGGGTCTTGACTATTACCAGCATAAATATTGTTAGGTGTATATATTATTTTATTTCCATTAGGCATTGTAATTTGAACAATTTGGTTGCCATTACTGTCTGTAGTAATTACAGCAATTCCGCCATTAGGACCTTTATATGTTGTTGTTGAAGATGAGCCTGAAGTATTAATATAGTAAATACTAGTTGTTCCATTTGCGTTTGTAATTATAATCTTACCTTGTCCATCAACATTAATAACACGAGCAGTAGAACCATTAGGACCATAATAAATAGTAGGATAAGACATACCACTGTAATGATTGTAATTATCATAGTTGGTTGCGCCGGTATTAGATGTAGAAGTAGAACCAGACGATGAAGATGAAGATGATGATGATGATAAAGAAGAATCAGAATTATTCATAGTTAAAAA
>Ga0194117_10006146_pt1 | contig 10633 bp, 4 predicted proteins | sample TA2MahsurfametaG_FD_160579 | JGI IMG/M metagenome (GOLD analysis project Ga0194117, IMG submission 160579) | Freshwater microbial communities from Lake Tanganyika, Tanzania - TA2015009 Mahale N1 surface | ecosystem: Environmental > Aquatic > Freshwater > Lake | place: Tanzania: Lake Tanganyika...
CCCCTTGATCGCCTTTGTTGTTCTTACTGGGATCTTGTCTGTTAACTTAGTTTCCCATTATTCAAAATTATTTTAAATATAAAGCTGTAATGTTAATGCCTAAATACTTACAAAAATAAATAACATGTCTCTACAGCTATAGACTAGCATATAAATATGTATTTAATTCAAAGGATGAATGGAATAATAGCGTATCTATCCTGAGGATAGTTTTTAATATTTTGTTTGTTCCATCTATTTCTTGCAATTGCAGCAGGTAACAACGCATTTATACTCCCAATTACAAGTAGCCAAGCGTTGAGATGCCCTGCTAAGATTGAATAGCCAATCCATTATATTATTTCTCCTAAGTAATTAGGATTTGTGACCCATTTGAATAAAAAGTTATCGATTCTACCATAACTAGCCTCACCTTCATTTTGAAAATAGTACCTTCTTTGAGCAATTTTTATTTTGTTTGCTGCAGGATCTCATCAGAACGAATGTTTATGTACATCCCCAGACCAAAAAGCACCAAGCCTAGAGCACCTTGGAACATATTTATGCCTCCATATTGTTGATTTGCAATTCCTTGAAGATATGCACTTGCAAATTTACATAATATAGAGTAACAAATAATTTAGATTGGCATACTTGTCTTAGACTTCATGTTCAGTGGATAGATGATATCTCTGTGGATGTAGTGTATCAAAAATAGCCCGTAAGGCAAGTTAAGACTTTTTCTTTTATAGAGCAAGAAGTAGATAAAGAGGCACCAATTGGGAATGCCTAATAGCAACCAAGATATGCGTGCAGGTAGATGGATTTTGCTTATTGAGCACAGAAAACGTCCATAGTTGACTATTTTGATGTCAGTAAGAACGAGCCAACCAGAAATAGAGTAGCCCACTAGTATAGCAACACACCATTACTCTAAAGATTCGAACATAATCATTATAAACTTATAAATCAAATAAGATAAAAATCTGCTTATGATAAAATAATATCCTAAATGAAAAATATTTTGCACTTGTTCAAGAAAATATTCCAAATAATTACTAGAGCACTTGGTAACATAAAGCCTCCAGTTTTCATAGATAAATTTTTTTACTGTTGATATTATTCATTATCTGACTTTTTATAATAAAATTACTTGAATAACTATCATAAATGCACTGAATCATTGCAGCCAATAAGGTATTAACTCAACCTCTACTGACTGAGGGAGGTTACGGAACTGTGACCTATTAGTGGAATCAGAGTATAATTTCTTCAGTTTGGGAAGAGAGTTTAAGTCGAAATTGGAAAGCTGCAACACATTTGCAGAAAGTTATAGGAGTGAAGGTGGGAGAAATGATATTCTCAAAGCTAAGTTGTTGTGGAGGTAAAGTTTGCTGATAGTTTTGATATCTTTAAGAACATCTAAATTCTGCAATTTGTTGTTGAAGATATCAAGTCTATCGATAGTTTTGATGTTTCTCAGACCATCCAAATTTAGCAATTGGTTGTTATTTAGCCATAGAGTGTCGATAGTTGTGATTCCTCTGAGGCCCTCCACATTTTCCAATTTATTGCTGTGGAGACTCAGTTATTAAATATTTGTGATACCTTTTAGAACCTCGACATTTTGCAATTAGTTTTTGCTTAGATAAAGTCTTTTGATAGTTTTGATAGCTCTGAGACCTTCAATATTCTTCAATTTATTCTAATAAAGCCAAATTGTATCGATAGTTGTGATACTACTGAGGCCCTCCACATTCTGCAATTTATTGTTGTTGAGAAAAAGGTATTTGATAGTTGTGATCCCTCTGAGTCCCTCTACGTCCTACAATAAGTTTTAGTAGAGAATAATTGTGTCTATAGTTGTGATATTTCTGAGACCGTCAATTTTTTTAGTCCTCTTCCGTTGAGATTAATTTCTGTTCTTTTTCCTGAGATAACTTCCTCAGCTAAGTTCTCTATTTCCTTTTCGAGCTCAGATTTTATTAGCTGTTGTTTGGGTTCTGTTTTCGCTGGCAATTGTTTCAACTGAGCTGCCAGTTATTACTTTTACTTCTTTTCTGAAATTAGCTCTTTCTCTTTTTTCTGTAGTTATTCTCGTGTTCTCTACAGTTAATCTTTGTAGTATTGAATCTGTTAGTCTTTGATTGCCAATCCTCTGAGAAGATCAAACATTTCAGCCTATTTTTTGATGAGTTGGTTCTAAGTTTTTAAAAAGTTACCTATATACGCTCTTTCTCTTTTTTGAGTCCACCAATCAAAATATCCTTTTGATCAAAAGCTTTTTTTACTAAAGGTAATCGAAAGAATCTCGTTTTTATGCCGATCAGATAGCCGATAGAAAGCTGATCTTCCTCAATTAAAACAGAACTGCTAGATTGGATTAATCGATAAATCTACTCAGCAGACTAGGCAAAGTTAGCTTTAATGTTTTGAGAGATATTATCAGTAGAGAAAGATCCAGAGAGCTAGTAAGTTTAATTGGGAGAAAGGCAATTGATTTGAAGTGTTTATTTTTATAACAAAAATTTGCAGCCGAAGCCACCCATATCTTTTTGGAAAGATTCCTGGCTTGCAGAACTCGTAGAATAGAAAAGAAAACAGCTGAGGAACACAATAAAGAGCAGCTTAGAGCCCATATATAATAATTTAATCATGATTTTGATGGCCGATAAAATTATATTTAGAAAAGATAACAACCAGTAAATGATTAAAAACTTACTTCATTTTTGATGTGTAAATTAAAATAGAAAATTCATTCTAAACAGAAGCATGATTAAATAACTTAAAATAATCTTATTTTAATAATTTATCAAAGAGAACCCCACTGCTATACAGTATGCTCTGTGATCTTTTTCAAAAAGATACTGTTTTACTTTCATATTTTATAAGATGAGACTACCTAGATTTATTTAAATGTTAGTAATTTACATAGTTTGCAGTGTTAGTAATTTGAAATCAAATGTAAAACATTGAAATACAATCATCATCGTAGATTGTGAATTCATTCTTTGAAATTAAAATAGGCTAACATCATTACATCAACATCATCTCTCATTATTAAATCATAAAAATTATTAAAACTTTGACTCTCAACAAATGAGTAAGATAGAAATTGCTCTGTTAGATGGCCTTGAAGACGGAGGAGCAGACTCTTTTTTGTATAGATGATAAATTTTTAAATCTTTGATAATTATAATAATGTAAACATCAACAGGCCAAATAGTCTAAAATAAATCAGAATAAACAACACTTGTACCTCACCAATAACAACCATAAGCACCGAAGAAGAAAATCCTCCCTTCTGGTATCCCTGAACACATCACGAATAATAAACTCTTGGTCAGTGCCATTAGTATTCTACCTAGCCATTACAATTTCGAAATATATAAAACCTTGCATAGAATAGAACTCTTGTAACAGTAGCTAAACAAAAAATAGTTAAAAGTATCACTTCAATTTCCAGAAGGCCTAATGCTTTTCGCCTGTATCATTAGTGACATCCTAAAATAGTTTTCTACTGCGGATGTAGAAACTGTAATTATGGGAGATGTCACTTACGGAGCTTGCTGTATCGACGATCTCGCCAGTGAACAAATGGGATGTGATTTACTCGTTCACTATGGACATTCTTGTCTCATACCGATAACCTAAACACGAAAGAAAGTTTTATATGTGTTTGTTGAGATCCAAATAGATATGTAGCATTTTGTCGAGACTGTTGCATATAACTTCGAAGATTTAAAAGATCAAACTCTTTATATTTTGGGTACTATTCAATTCAACAACTCTTTGTTTTTGGCCAAACAAAAACTAAATTAAAAAGGATTCAAAGATATCGTAATTCCTCAGTAAAAACCAAGATCTGCAGGAGAGGTATTAGGCTGTACATCTCCAAAGTTAGATTGCAAGTAGGATAAAAGAAACATTGTCATATTTCTATGTGATGGAAGATTCCATATGTAAGCTACCATGATAGCTAATCCAAAATTTTAATTCTTTCAGTATAACCCTTACAACAGAGAGTTTACTGTCTAAAAGTACGCAACTGAAACGATGATCAAAAGGAGAAGTTAGGAGCTGGCTCGAGCTGTAAACGGATCAACCAAAAGATTATGCTTTATTTTTGGTGCCCTAGGTAGACAAGGAAACACTGGAGTCTTAGATAGATTAATCAAAAAGATAGAAGGAATATTTGAGTATATGATCCTAATTGCTTCTTAAATTAATGTGTAACTGCTGACTTCAATCGATGTTGACTTTTTTGTGCAGATAGCTTGTCCTAGGTTATCAATTGACTGGTCATACGGTACTCCAAAGCCGCTATTAACTCCTTACTAATTATATGCTTTGGTTGATAAGTATGATTTGAATCAAGGCTACAAAATGGATTATTACTCTTATCAGGGAGGACCTTGGTCAAATTTCTACGGCAAAGCACCAGTAAAAAAGTCTAAGGTCATAAAAAATGAGCCAAAGGTCAAGCTATAATTTTAAAATGATAAATGATATGTATGCAAATAAACTTTAGTCGTTTAGTTTCTTTTTAAATAAATAATATGCAAAAATCTCACAAAAATACATTAGACATAAGCTAAAATTTCATTCACTCAATGTTTGAACACTCTCTCTTTAAGAAGAAATTCTTTGATCTTATGGGTACAGCAAGTAGTTTGTCAAACGATACTTTTTTTGTATCCAAATATGAACAAACATCCCTATTAGCTTAGTAGATTTCGGAAACGATATTTTAAAATCTAGTACAGACACAGTAGCGAATCCGCGATCGTTTTCAACAAGAACTGGTCTCTCTACATCAATAGATATAGAAATTAAAAGACATCATTTATCAAAATAATGGTCACATCGATGAGCTTCCCAAAGATGAAGGATTTCAATAAATTTTATAAGATGACCAAAGTTTCGATATGCCCTCCATCAAACGCACGATCAGCTTCTTGAAAGAAAAAGTCAAAGAGATCAGTTAAAATTCAACTGTAATGCTTGAGTCAAGTTAAATTTCGAAATAGTATAAAGAAAAAGATTAAGTATTGAATGATAAAATCTCAGCAGAAATTGCAAAAATATAACAGAAATTAGCCTGCTAACATGAAACACTTCAAGATACAGTCAATAAGAAAATAGAAAAGCAACAGAAGACTATTAATAATATACTTGAAACACTCAATGAATTAACTGGAAATAATAAAAGAGATAAGAGTACTGTTACTACTTGTACACTCACGAACTCTAAGAGTGCAAGCAAACTCAAAAACTTTTTTGGATTTGGGTGAAAGATATCTATTAAACTTTTATACAATTTAAACATTATCATCTCTTTTTTTTATTTGGTCTTACCAAACGCTCAAAAACATTTAGAGCAGGTCGACGTGCTGGTTGTCTTGCTGGGACTGGTACTGGTACAGGTACTGGCTCATTTTCTGGGTAATTACACATTCCATGTGGGCAGGTAGTCCCTCCGCAATTATAGCAAAATTACTGTCCACATTTACAAGTCATGGTAGAGCACCCTTATGATCTTTAGACCCAATAATTGCAATTCGGACATTTCTTAAATTTTGCTCCATTCACAAACTTAATAAAATCTTCATCATTTTTGTCAAAACTATTATTTACTTTGTATTCAGCGCAAGTCATACCATTATGATAGATGCATTTACATTTCAAGCAATAATGCTTCTCGCAAGCAGGACATTTATAGTTGTCTAGAGCCTAATCAAATTAAAAGGCTGCACTGCACCCCGCAGTTGGGCACCAAGCTGTGGAGGAGTTATTTTGCTCTATGAATTTATTGAATGAAAATTTTTAGAATTTTTACTTCAAATCAGTGTCAATAAACTGATAAATGTCACCTACTTGCAGGGGTATTCCACAACCTTCCATAGGGCATTTTATGTCTAGTTCACTTGCTTCAATTTTGGTCTTTAGGTAAGCAGTGATACACTCAGGATGGAAGATATGACTACATTAAAGTAGTCCAAAGTTGTTTCTATCTATTTCTGTGAGGCAAACTTGGCATTACCAACCTTCTGCCTCTTTTTCTTAAGCCATTTTTTTATTTTGCATCATTTCTTCATCCAAAAATTGTTTAAAAGCCAACTCATTCTGCCTATTTTATTCCTCTACATATGCCTATCTTTGCCATTTTTAAGTAATAAAGTTGGGATTGATCATACATTCCTCCAAACTTTAACCGATAACTTGTAGCATCTTTTACTGTTTTTAATAAAGTCCTTGTAATTTTTTGTAATTCTCAATACTATCAATCACAATCTGAGAAACAGCTTCTTTCTCCAAAGCTTTATTGAAATAAAGCTCTTGAATCATAATAAACTTTTTTTTAAGTTCAAATACAAACTTCTAGTTGAGTTAAGTATTAATAGATCCCACTGAGAAGCCAAAGAGTGTCTGAATGAAGTTGAAGTTCTCTTCATATTCGATAAGTTTAATAAGAATTTGAGAATTGAATATTTTTTAGTAAATAGACATTGACTTTATCTGACTTTATCTTCTTACCAAATACATAAGATGTATAAATACTTTTATATTAGTTAAAAATAAAACAACAGACTACAATAAATTCCAATCTTATAAAATACGGTATAAAAAACCTACCTTATTTTTTATTAGCCCACCTTGCAATAAATAAATATAATTAACTGTAATAACTCTATGAGTGGAGCCAACGCCATCAACCAAATATTAGACCATATCGTATAAGGGGGAAAAACAATACTCAAAGACAAATATATAGCAAAAGAAAAAGTACCATCTTTTGTTTGCAAACGGATACAATGTATCAATATGGAGTCAGTCATACATGACGGTCATCAACATTAGCCTGTCAAAAAGTCATATTTTTCATTGAATAAAGATAATCAGCCCAAAAATATTAAAAAAGATGGAGGTGGTCCAAACAGATTGAATATTGATAAACAAAAAATTGTTAATCCTAAGACAGCCGGACCTTAAAAGAAAAGGTATACTCAAAGAAGTAAGTATAAATGGATGCAGGTTTCAGTTACTCAGGATTCAAAGAAGGAAAAATCAGTAATGGAGGCTTAAATACTTCAAGGTTAGACCATAGCTGGAAATAGAAAGAAAACTGTTTTTTGAAATTACCTGATGATGACAAAAACAGGATTGTAATTGAGAGAGTGAAACTGCGCGAGTCAATGTAAGATGATAAGTTGAGAGCTTAAAAGCAAAAGAAAAAGTTAAAGTAATATGAGTAGAAACTGGCAAACGAAATCTTTTAAAAATAAGTAAGTATAATGCTAATAAGAGAATTTAACGAACGAATAAAAAATAAAAACTACTAAATGAGCATATAGTTAAGGGTGAAGACCATAGTTTTTATTTTAATGATTAAGGCTAAGCTATTCTCTTCAAACTTAACAAGAATAAAAGACCCTAAAACAGCATTGTTTCAGCAAATTAACAACAATACAAATTCGATAATTAAGAAGAAAATATTATATAATAACCTCATCTTAATCCAAAGCGCCCTTATTTATCAACAAAAAATTTCCAAACAACAAAAAATATCAACAGCATTACTACCCCAATAGATCCAATCGAACACCAAAGGATAAGATCAGCTAAAGGTGAAGCTTTTGCATCAGCTGTACTCAAAACTGTAAATTTAAGTAGAATATCTATGAACTAAACCTTGAAGTAATTGAAAGTTTAGGAATTTATGAAGAGAAACGACTTGTTCAACAACAATCACACACGACAAACGACGATTATTCCTTATCTTTAAGCCAAACCTGGGACTGTGTATACCTAACTATCTACCAACCAAGTGGTAGGCAATGAAAATAGTGATAAATTAAATTAATCTCGAACACTCTCAAATGATAACTCAAAGACTTACTCCAAAAAGAAACATCATTTATAACATTTCAATAATAATTAAGCAAACCCAACAAACAAAACATAGAGAAACTATGACAGATTCGAGCGAAACAACGAGTTCGATACGCATAAAATCGCAGTTCGCTCAGTAAAAACAGCATAGCAGTACAGCAGAAGAGGTTCCTTAAGCGAGTATAGGCCTCTTAGCTGTGCAAAGAGAGATAAGATAACAAAGGCTAACGAATAATTGGTAATAGCTTTGATATAATGAATTTTATATTGAATTAACGTAATGGGTGTTGATTGAAACTAGTTGATCGATGAGATAAGTAATATTGTGGTAATTTCGAATATTGGGTAGAATTAATTTCAATAATCTTATCTTAATAATATAATTAAATATGGTTCATCCAGGCATAACATAAACTTTAATCATTTCAACCCTCCAACTTTATTATTGTTCAGTCCGATCCAAAATAACCCTCACGTTCTCAATAGCCAGTTTCAATACAAAACTCCGTTTTTAACTGAACATGATATCATATCCAACAATCATCACCAGTTTATTCTTTTTTTAATTATATATGTAAATTTGTTTATTCCATCTCATTCACCAGCCAGTTTTTTTCAATTCTTGACGTGTAATTTAAATCTCTTGATTGCAAAAAGTTTAAAATAAATGATTTGAAATATAAATTTAAGCAAAAAAAATTGGTAAAACTGCCCCAAAGAAGTCCTTTTATCCTAATTCTTCATGTCAGACCTTTTTCTTTTATAAATGTCATATAACATTAAACAAAACCATTATATGCAGATCATTGACTTTTCGCCAAGTCTAAGAAAAAATCAAACGACACCCTCGAGATTACCGTCACCGTAGGGCAACTTACCACGGCTGAAGAATTAGTAGTTTAGTTTCCTTCACTTCCAGAGTTATTCAGTTTTTATTCGCGGGAGACGGACTTATAAGTACATTCTTTCAAAACTGAACTTCCCTCTTGTTTTAAATTGTGGTCCTTCATTTTAATCAGTTTTTTAACGTAACTTCTCTCTATTTGGTTAAGATCTCTAATAATGACCTTCGCAGTGGAATAGTTAAGTTTGCATCTAACAGCTGCCTATATATAACATTTAGTACGTCTTTAATGGTCATCCCCTTGAGATACAAGCACTATAGGAAGCAACATTTAAGAGCAGGAGATATTTTTGAGTATTTCTTTTATGACTTGATGTATTCCATTTTGCAGATTTAACTTATATTAAATATATAATCAATGGATTGTATTTAGTATGTACAGATAAATATCCAACACCCTCCTTTACTCTAGAATACTTATCTAAAAGACTACGACTTTATTTTTTATTTTTTCCACTGTGGTGAGCTCAAAAGCCATACTAATCTCTGAAAATATTTCAGTTGAGATAATAGGGTCTTTTGTGGGAAAGCATTGTAAAAAATTATGAGGTTTAATTTGGTTCAGTTCTAAGCTATCTTAATCTCCAAACAACTATAATCACGCCAAAATCAACATATTAGTTAATATTTCCTCTTTTATAAATGATATTTGTAAGATGGTGAAATACAACGTCCAATAAAAACATTTAAAAGTCATCTCATTCCATTAGTTTTTTAGATGACTCCTTCTTTTGCAGTGAGATAAGTTTATATTTTTCCTTCTCCCTCTCAATGAGTAAAATCAAAACAAAAATTTCCTCACTGTTTATATTTAAACCGCTTTTTTTGTGAAATTCCATTATTTTGCGACCCACTATGTTAGTAATGGTGTCCAGATTGATTAGCCCGTCCGCGATGAGTTAGTAAATGTGAACTAATATTCTGTTTATATTACAAAATCGTAATAAAACTTAATCTATTTTTAAGAAAATTTACTTATTACTAATACGAAATGGCACCCATCCAACTTCAGCTACCTTAGCTAGTCTTTCTGCATGAGGCCATGCTGGTTTGACTTGATTAGGATGTATTTCTTGCTACCAGAATACAGCTTGTCCTCTATATTGCTAAATATATACCTGAATTATATATAAATTACTTTACAAAGCAGCAAGAACTGTTTTTGTATTTTTCCCCTCTTTATTTGTTTTTATCGCAAAGTACCTCAATACTTATTCCTTGTTTTTCTTGCACATAGAAATGAGTTAGGCTCCATCCTGGTGGTACCAGGAGTATCCTACAATCATCTAGTTTTCGGTCATTTTTTGGCATTGGATTTGTTGAGAAAAAGTATTGAATGATCGCCTATCCATTCTCTAATGTTTTTATGTCTTTGCTTTTTACTGAATATTACCTGAGAAATAAGAAGTTTTTCTATCAGTATGTATCATTTAATTTTTGACTGCAATACTAAATGGTATATTCTTCTCGGCTTTCTGATACTTCGATTTTGCCAATGACTTGGTACTATAAGATCTGGATGGTGCAATTCTATTTTGATTCCGTGCTTCATTCTAGTTGTTTTTGGGCTTGGAGAAAGCCATTTCTATTTTAGTTTTGATTTTAGATAAACTTCTCGAACTAATTTTCGATAACGACGGTTCTTTAAACATATATAATAAACATTAACATCAAAATATCGATTCCTAGTCAATTAAATGAGTGATGAAAGTAGGAAACAAGGCTTGATTTGTGAAATATTGGATGTTCAACTTGAATGTCTTTTAACTTTTTGTATATTTTTTAGTTGAAATAAATTTGATTGTATCTAACCACTTTTCTAAGAATAAAGTTAGAGTAATAAAAGTCTAGTTTTTT
>Ga0194117_10006147_pt1 | contig 10631 bp, 8 predicted proteins | sample TA2MahsurfametaG_FD_160579 | JGI IMG/M metagenome (GOLD analysis project Ga0194117, IMG submission 160579) | Freshwater microbial communities from Lake Tanganyika, Tanzania - TA2015009 Mahale N1 surface | ecosystem: Environmental > Aquatic > Freshwater > Lake | place: Tanzania: Lake Tanganyika...
ATAGTACGCTTTTGAGTCATTGGGGTCGATTTGGATTTTGACTCCGTTGATTTAAATTTCGTTATTGTAGATCTATTAGATCTATTAATGGCTGCCAGTCAGTCCCATTTTTATTATTAAGAAATATTCGTAATATTATCAGATAGGAAAGAGTAAGGATCATTTTCAGTGAAATTTCCAATCGAACTTGATATTTATTTATTTTATAAATCAATAATAACAGCAAAAAATACCATGACACCCCACATAATAACTATATATATTTCATGATAAGGCAATAACTCCTTTTTTAATGCACTTGAAACATATTTTCTCACGTATCTTATTTACTGTTGGAATATTTATGTAGCAATAAATTTGAGAATATAAATTTTATACAAGCAGAATGGAACAACTCCATGAAGTTATCATCATCGGGGCAGGTATTTCTGGTCTAGGAGCATCCAGAAAACTTTTCCATGCCCAAGTCCCACACATCATTCTCGAAAGTAGAGATAGATTTGGTGGCAGAATACATCCTGATCAGTTTGCAGGGATCACTGTGGACATTGGTGCTACTTTTATTCACAATCCCTGTGAAAGCAACCAGATCTGCAAGGTAATCTTAGAGGAATATTGTGATACTATTGAGGCGCCTGACGATGAAGAGTTTTACTATGAAGGTCAAGGAATTCTAGAAGATGATGTCGTGGAAAGAATGGAGTAATTGGTTGAACAGGCTGAAAATGCAGCTGAGGAAAAAGCTGGAGAGACTGAAGAAGATATATCTTTGGAGGAGGCCTATCAGGAGTTTATTGAGCAGGAGCTTGATGGTGAGTAGCCTCTTATTCGGGATAGTGTGATTTGGAAGTTAAAGATAGAAGGCAATGTCTAAGGAGCAGAACTCAGTGAAATATCAGCAAAAAAGCCATCTATTGAGGAAAAGAAGAATGATATCTTGGTATGTGGAGGTGGATATCCTATGCTATTTAGACGACTCTTTGATAAATATAAACCTATAGTACGCTTCAATACCAGAGTCCTATCGATTGATTACCAAGGTCCAGTTATAAGACTAAAAACAACTAATGGGGTCTACTCGGCCAAAAAAGTGATATCGAGTTTACCTCTAGGCATTTTGAAGGCAGGTAGAGTTCAATTCATCCCGCATTTGCCTGAGCCTTATCAAGATGCAATCAACAGCATTGGAATGGGTAACTAAAACAAATTGTTTGTGCATTTTAGCAAGCCATTTTGGAGAGCATAAAAAGGTTACATCAACTTTATAACTAAATCTAAAAATAATCGTTATCCTATAGGTTTCATTTATCCTAATGAGTAAGGAAAACACATTCTTTTGGTATTTGTGGCAGGCAAAGCAGGTTATGAACTTGGAGAATGGTCGGACAGCCAAATAGGTAAAGATTTTGGCAAGTTCTTGACAAAATTTGTTGATGAGAGTGAGTTTCAAATCGAAGAAGCAATGATGTCAAGATGGCACAAAGATGAAGATTCACTTGGGTCATATTGTTTCAACAAAGTTGGAACAAGACTAGAGCATTTTGAGCGATTCAGAAAACCTATTCAAAATAAATTATGGTTTGTTGGAGAACATACACATCCAAAATTCAACTCTTATGCTCATGGAGCTTATGAAACTGGTTTATGGGCTGCTCAAGAAGTTGTGGAGTCATTAAAGGGAGGAAATGAAGAATTTTAAGGCTAAGGTGAGGATATCGATGAGAATGATGATTGAAAGACCACATTATAAGATAATATTTTGCTCATAATTGAATGAATGAAAAAAACATGTAAATACAATAACAGATTACTGCAATAAATACTAAGATTGAGAAATGTAGCAGCTTTATTTTTTATTTTGCCAAAATTAGCATTGTTGTAAATATTATAAACAAAACGAATAATACGATATAAAACATGAGATTAGTAATAATCTTGATCTTTACTTACCTCGCGTTGGCAACCTAAGTACACGATGTTATCATCATCGGAGCTGGTGTATCAGGAATCGCTGCTTCTTTGGAACTCACCAAACATAATGTTCCCCATCTCATACTCTAAGCAAGAAATAGAATCGGGGGAAGGATCGCCTCAGGAACATTTTAAAATACAACTGTTGAAACTGGTGCTTGTTTTGTACATAAACCCAACAAAACAAATCCAATTGTCGATTTTATGATGGAAAACAACCTTACTGCCACAAATGCCGGTTACAGTGAAGAAGTCAATTATTATGAACATTAGGGAGTAATTTCTTAGAAGTTTAAAACTATAACTAGTACTTTTTAGGAGCTAATGAACGCACATATCAGTTTGAGGTCTAAACTCAACCCTAAAGATCTTTCGATTAAAGAAGCTGCTTAGGGATTTTTGAAGAATGTTATGTCTAAGGAGAAACAAATTTATCAAGATTTAGTATATTGGCAACTGGAAAGTTACGGAAATGTTGAAGGAGGTTAGATAACTGAGCTTTCCGCAAGGCAATTGCAGTATGATTAGAGTAATTTTGATATGATACCTGTGATTGGGTATACTAAAATGATGGAACTTATGTTCAGCCACTGCAAAGCTGATTTGAGACTGAACGAATAGGTTATTTAGATTGATTACAGTAAGTAGATTGTGAAAGTCACTACAAAAAAAGGAGTTTATTACGCAAAAAAAGTTATTTCAAGCTTGCCTTTAGGAGTAATCCAAGCCAGAAAAGTGAAATTTATCCCAACCTTGCCTTTCGACTATTCCTTAGCTCTTTATCATCTTGCTCCGGGCATTGAAAATAAGTTATTTGTCAGTTTTGAAAAACCATTTTGGAAGCCTTAGAACAAATGGTTAAATTTCGTTAACAAAAACCAGAGAAAAATTAGGTATCATGTAGCTTTAGTCTCGCCAATTCCTAACAAAAATGTACTTGTTTTTTTTGTAAGTGGATAGGTTAATAAATACCTTTCTAAACTCAGCCCTAATCGTCTGAAAAAGGATGTTCTGAGATTCCTCTGCTCATTTGTTTAGTAAGATCTGAAGATAAACGAAGTATTTTTGACTAAATGGCACGAGGATGAGTATAGTTTGGGATCATATACTTACTACAGAGTGGGTGCCAAAAGATCTGCAATTGAGCTGATACGTAAGCCTATACAAAATAAGTTGTGGTTGGTTGGAGAACATGCTCATCCTTATTTGAAGTCGTTGGTGCAGGGAGCTTTTATAACGGGCCGTTCTGCTGCATAGGAAATAATAAACTAATAAAGAAATCGTTTGATAATGAGAAAGTTCTAGTGATCTTTCGCTTAATTCTTTCACAATAGTCAAATATCCTTATATATTTAGATATTTTTATGGTCAAATTATTTCTTATCCATATGTTCTTTTTTCGTTTATTAGTTCAAATTTGAATAAAAGTTAGAGAAGATGGTTTTTGTGTTATTTTGCGATTCAAATATAATTTGAAAAGAGAGAACAGTAATTTATAAGAGTTTAAATTCAATACAATTGTATTTTTCAGACCCACAAGAAACAGGAGCATCGTAAACACATCAAGATCACAAAATTATCGCGTAAAATGGTTTGATGTTCAATTTTTTGTTTTATGAAATTAAGGTAGGGTTTTCTATTTAAACCAAAAATTATAATGAAACACCATCATCTAACTCCAATTTTCAATTTGAAGTCAAAATCAGAGGCCAAGATGAAGTCAGATAGAAATTTAAAATTTCACTTTTTGCAATATATATATAACTTCATCGACAATGATTTTACAGATTCTATACCTGATTATTCTCACACAAACAAAAAGACTTGATCATATCCATGATGTTATTGTAATTGGATCAGGCATTGCAGGAATTGGCGCATCTAAAATACTTACGGACTACTCCATTCGACATTTGATTCTTTAGGCTAGGGACAGAATCGGAGGGAGGATTTATAGTGAAACTTTTGAGGGTTTATCGCTGGATATGGGAGCAGAATACATTCATTCAACATCGGATAATTCTTTGAGTATCCACATGAAAGACATGGGCTGGAAATTAAAAACTGTTGAAACTCCTTCTTAACATTTTCTTTACGAGCAATAAGGCTAATTATAAGGAACAATAGCTCGCAAGGCAGGCTAGGTGCATCAAAAACTCATGCAAACAGTAGTGCACAATTCCTTTTCATCTGATAAAGATTTGTCTGTCAAAGCAGCTTCCAAAAATTATTTTAATTTAGTTATATAATAATAAAATGATAAGGTGAAGAATACTGTTGAATGACTTTCTGAAATCCAAGGCAATATCGAAGGTGCTGATTTAAGTGAATTATCTGCAAAATAAATGGATACATCTGGAGGTGGAAAAGATTTTTTCCCATAAAAAGGGTTTCAAAAATTCATTTATAGTTTATTTTAGCAATGTGAAGCTGAAATACACTTCAACTAAGTTGTCACCAAAATCGATTACAGAAGTACAGTTATCAGAGTATAAACAGATAAAGATAATATTTATCTTGCCAAGAAAGTTATCAGTAGCTTGCCAAGAAAGTTATCAGTAGTTTGCCTCTTGGAGTTTTGAAAGCCAAAAAAGTTCGATTTGATCCTGAAATACCACATAAATTTCAGAGAATCATTGATAAACTTGGAGTAGGTAACATGAATAAGCTTTATGTTAGTTTTAGTAAAAAGTTCTGGAAGTACAAGGGAGGATGGCTTAACTTCATCACCAAAGATACAAATACAAATACGTTTCCAATTGCTGTGGTAGTACCTTCGTAAGCCAAGCATATTCTTTGTTTTTTCTTAGCTGGCAAGGTGATTCATAAAATCCAAAAACTTACAACAAATGAAATAATTCAAGAGCTGACTCTACATCTTAGGAAATTTTTCAAAAACTAAGAAATCTAAGTTAAAAATTTAAAGATGACTAGCTGGGATACAGATTAGTTTTCTTTTGGATCCTATTCTTTTTATAAAGTAGGAACAACAATAGAAGATATTATCGAACTTAGGCATCCCATTGATAACAAGATTTGGTTTATTGGAGAACACATGCATCCTAGATATGCTTCGATGACTCACGGTGCATATCAGACTGGTTAGTGGGCAGCTGAAGAGGTTGTAAGTCAACTAAGACAGCAATAATTTCAGAATAAATGATTGCTGATAAGGTTTCTTATTTAACTTATGTCTGTTTTAATATATTGATCAAGATCTGCGTGGAGGAGGTGGAGGTGCTCTCTTTCCTTGTGCTGGAGGAGGTGGCAGTTGTCTTTTTATCGGCTATTCTGTTTGTTATATTTATCGTTTCTCTTAGAACCTTTGCTGTTGTGGGATATTATTTGCTGGAGGCTTAGGTTTTACTTATTAGACTTTTGGGGGAGGTGGTGGAGGTCCTGTTTTTTTCACTGATGGAGGAGGTGGTACATGTTCTTATCTTGCAGGTATATTATCAGGTTATGGAACATGTCTGCTTACTGGCGGTGGAGGAGGTGGAGAAGTTTTCTTTTTTATTGGCATTTGAGGCTAAGGTTTTTAGTATTTTTAAACCTCAGGCTCATTTTTGTATTGGACTGGCGGTGGAGGAGGATTATTCTTTTGTTGAGATTGCTGAGAAATCACTGGAGGTGGTGGTTTTTTCTAAACTTGTGGAGGTGGAGGAGGAGGCTGCTTCTGTCCTGGTGGTTTTACAACAGATCTAGTTTATTATTCAACATGTTGATGATGAATAGGTGGAGGAGGTGGTGGCGGTGGATTTTTCTTTGCAGAAAGTTGAATAGGTGGTTTATTAATGATTGTTTATCTTTATTGTTAAGGCTCTTCAATAGGTTGGGCTATTGTTTTTTTAACTGTAACAGGTGGAGGTGGTGGGTTATTAAGATTCTTCTTTACAGGTGGAGGGACTCCTTTATCGACAACTGTAGATTTAGGTGCATTTTAATAAGGAGAAAAACCGCCGACTGATTCTTCTTATACTCGCTTTTTAGTTGGAGGAGGGGGAGGTGGTGGATTTTTGTTAGTTTATTCCTATTTTGGTGTAAAAATAGGCTGCTTTTTAGCTTTGTTAGAAACTGGTTGTTCAGTTTTTGCCACCTTCTTCTATAGCTTACGAGCTTGCATTACTGGTAGAGCAATAACTTTGTAATTGATGCTGCTCTTGTACTTTTAAAGCTCTTTTGTTGTGCTGATAATATAATCGAGCAATTTAGTATTATTAGGAATATGTGTGCAGATTGAATGAGCAATAACTTTCTCGCCCTACTCTATTGCCACGAAAGTAGATTATCTCAAAAATTTATGGTATTCTGGGCTATTGACATCTACTGTTAAAGATTAATAGATAGAAATTAATCTACGAGTGTATTAGAGTACTGCTTCCTTTCGTTTAAGAGTACCTGATTTGAAAAGTTTTAGGTTATTGGAGTAAATAGAAGCAACTTTGTTGAAATCTTCAGCCAAAATGTAACAAATTACAGGTGCGTATGCTTCAGGAATTATCTACTACTCTTTCTAAAATTTAGCCTCATCAGTTTCTTGGATCAATCTTGTCGCCAGCAGGGAAAGAAGTTGAGGTCTTCTATCTCTTGAAGTCATCGAGTAGATAAGAGCAATACATTATTTCCACTTTGAAAGGTCGTGTTTGTTTACAAGTTAAACTGGATCTCTATATGCAATATTTTTGAGAATGTCAGTAATGAAGTTATCTGTTGTTTCTGTAAAGTATGTTTTGAGAGTATTGGAGAAGAGATTTTGATCAACTGAGTAAGCGATAATGAGAGCCTCAGCTGTACGACCACATTTCAAGGCAGCATCGATAGCTCCTTCATAGTTTCCAATCAAAATATTTTGTTTGACAAGTCTTTCTTTTCCGATATCCCAGTTAAAGTTTCTAGGTATCATGTCATATTTAATCTCACCTTAATTATTGTCTTAGTCTTCTTGCTTCATAGGTTCGACTTTTTTACTTCCAATTTACTCGAAAAATGCAAGCGCATCCAAACCTTGTAGTTGGGTATAAGCCTTGGCTTTGGGTTTTGTATTTTTTTATTTGCTTGATTTATGATGACCTCCTTAGAACTCTCTTTTTTTACCAGTATATTTCTAAACTTCAGTCACTATTTTCTACTTGTTTAGACCCAAATATTCATAGATTGCGCTGTCAGCTTCAGCTGAAGTCTTTGCTTTTAAGAGAGTACTTAATTAGGAGTCATTTTAACTTTAGTCAAATACTCCTTAAAGAATGTTGTTGATTGTTTTCAATGCTGTCTTGATTGTAGGATTTTTATAATGCTGACCTAACTTTGTCTAATGTAAAACATGGCCTCTCTGTTAAGAATAAGTAAGAGAAGCTTAAGATCCTAAGAGAGTTGCACCAACAGAAACTTTATACCATTTTGGGACATAGCCATACAGATTATCACTCAATGAATGAATCGTAATCTTTTACTCTCCACTGACTGCATAAATAGAGGGTAATTTCTTTGACCATTTAACTTCAAAAATAGTAGAATCAGTAGTAGTCTAGCTGAGGGGAGTTTCTTCTTGTCGATAATTCCAACAAGCGAGACGATTATCTCGACTAGCACTTAATATCAATTCGGGATCAGTTTCACACCAATCCATTGCATTGATACCTTTCGTATGTACTTTATCGATAACTCCGATTGGACCTTTTTGATTACGTAAATCCCAAATCTGCAATTAATTTCTTTTTTAGTCGTCTAAAGTCACAGCGATTTGAGTTGATATAGCTTTACTCCAGCAAATTACAACATTACGATTTCCAGAAGAGACTCCACTATCTTTAAAAGTAAAAATGCAGTTGTTACTTTTAATGTCCCAAAGAGCAACTAATCCATTCTCACTTGCAGAGGCAAGAATATGAGGAACTTCTCTGTTCCAAGATACTGAAGTCACATATGATTTTTCATGTGGATTTTTTTTACCAGGCTTTACTAATTGAGGATCACTAGGATCTTTTCCAACATCAAGAAGAAGCACATCTGTTCCACCAAAAGCTAAAAAGTTGTTTTTGAGACTGTTCCATTCACCAGACATAATGGGATAAGCACCTTCATCAGGCTATTATTCATATATTAGACATGTTTGGCTCTCCATACCTTCAATTGTCATTGTCTATTGAGGATTGTAGGTGGCAACCATTTAATGAGGGTTCCAGAGTCTAAAAGAACCATCATCCATTCCTGTAAAAATGAGTCCGTGTGAATAGTTATCTAAGTAAATAGTTAGGTACTTTATTTTTCGCCAAAGGTGTCCCAAGCTACACATCTGAAAGCAGTATTGGTATATCCTGAACCAATAACATTGATCTTTTTCGCTCTTTCTTGAAGATCAAGTTCGAGTATGTTGAGTGAATAAAAGCCGTCTTCTTCATAAAGAGAGGCAGAGGCAAGCAGTTCTGAGTGATTTTTGGAGTTGGACCAGGCAATGTATCCTGGTTTATCAAAGTACTTTATTTCCATATAAAAAATGATATGCTTTCAAAACACGTTTTAAATAATAAGAGTAGTAATCTTCAAATTTAAAGAATTTATCAATTGAGTTTTAGACTGAAAATATTTAGATCATTTTATTTTGAATGATTTGCTCCTTTTACTACAGATTAAATCTGACATATCGTAAGTTGCCTCTTAGATATCGTTATAGACGATTGGTTTTATGTAAGATTTGAATTTTTTTTAGAGATCTTGTTTTTTTTAGCCGTAATCTCTCAGTTTGCATTCGAAGTTGGCGTTGAATTTTGTATCTAGACCACTTTTATTGTGCCATCTATAGTAGGCACCTGATAATCTTGTCTGTTTTGAGGAGAAGTCAGAGATCTTCTTTCTTATGAGCTGGTTACAAGTATTTTTGGATGCAGATTCAAAAGGTATACAGTTTGTTATAGTTTTTTAACTATATTAGTCTTTGCTTACTTTTTTAGAGCGAAGATTTGCCTTTAACGTAGTGAAGACATGAAGGGTAATTGGGAAATATCATTTTGATTGAAATTATCTCTGAAGAACGAGATATTTCTACATAAAATTTTGTTTACTTATTGTACAATTGTTATGAAGCCTATAGCTCAAAGTTTATATGTCGCTATGATCGGGGAGTCAAATAAAATGACTGTGAAGTACTTCTTAAGTGTTTATCGTGTTTCTTAGGTAACTAAGGCTATGATCTTTAACTCATTCTTGATGTGTTGGAGACTGAACGATGGCGATTGCGTCTTCGGGACATCTGAGATAATAAAATTATAAGATGTTAATCAATGTAGATCTTATAGTAAAGATAAAAAAGAAATATAAGATAGTTATTACATTCAGATGTGTAAGAAATTATAAAAATTTCACTTTTTGAAATGGTTAGCAAAGAAGATATGGTAGCTATGGCTTATAAACTTTTTGAAGACTATGACACTGACGGGAGTGGCTACTTGGAGATAAAAGAGTTCAAAAAGGCATTGATTTAGGTTTTTCATGAGGTTAACAAAAATTATCCAATTGACAAGCAACATCTCAACAAACTTTTCACAATTTGTGACACGAATGGCGATAATAAGCTAACACGGAAGTAGTTCGGCAAGGCAGTAGAGATGTTTTTGGAACCAATTTACGTCAACATTAAAAAAGGCTGATCTTCCATAATTAGAATTGAATTTTTCTTATCATAAAATTTAAAACTTGATCATTTGGGAGATAAAATTGAAACATGTAGGCATCTTTTTGATTTCATATTACCTCCGCTTCTCCATTCGTTTTTGTTTATGTCGTAAATTTAGATAGAGTCTAGCTAGTTCTTCTATAGAAGGCCTCCGAATACTGTTATAGTTTGGTAGTCTTTTGAAACTATTGCTGTATGATAGCTTCTAGCCGTCTTCATCTTAGATTTTTCTATCCATTTCTATTCTTACAAATCATAAAACTCTACTTCATTCAAGTATCTCTTTGTAGTATGTCCACCAATCGCGAAGATGCCCTTGGGAGTAGAAACAACTGCAAAGTTAATTCTGTTAAATCTCATAGATTTTATTGTTTACCATGCTTACAGTTACCAGCTGTACCTTTCAACTGAGTTTGTCCCATCATTTGATAAAGTTACTCCTCCAATAGAGTATAATTTTCCATCGAAACCTAAACAGCAGCCTGGATTTTATCTTGCAAGTTACATTGACGGCATTTTAGTAGTTATTAGTTCTTTATTGCTGATTCTATGTTTTTAGAATGTGTTTACAGCTTTTTCTTTTAATTTTCCTCCCACTGTGTATATTTATGAATCTTTAACTACACATCGAAAACCTGACTTTGCTTGAGTTAATCTAAGCGAAGATTTGGAAATCCTATGGTCTTTGAAACTAAATTCGTAAATGTCATTTGTAGGTTACTTGCCTGCTAGGACTCCACCAAACAAAAGACATTTTTCGCTATTGTATGATTTCAAATAAATGCATTGGAAGCCTCTTCCACTGAGGTGTGAATTATTAGAGGTGATTCTTTCTGATTTCCCAGTTTCTAATGAGTATTTTTCTGTCTCTACCTCAGGGACTCCTCCTATATGATAAACATATGAATCTCCTTCAAGCAAACTAAACTATCGAAATGTATTTTTAAAAGAAACGTCGTCAACAAAAGATGATTCACTTTGCCTGCTGGAT
>Ga0194117_10006152_pt1 | contig 10622 bp, 7 predicted proteins | sample TA2MahsurfametaG_FD_160579 | JGI IMG/M metagenome (GOLD analysis project Ga0194117, IMG submission 160579) | Freshwater microbial communities from Lake Tanganyika, Tanzania - TA2015009 Mahale N1 surface | ecosystem: Environmental > Aquatic > Freshwater > Lake | place: Tanzania: Lake Tanganyika...
TGTCGGTCAAACGAATCGGGCCGACTTTCGTGTCGCAGAGAAAAGCCGTGCCGACCCCTCGCGTTTGTTCGGTGACGAATCGAATCGCGACGGCGTCGTGCATCCAGTCAATGTGGCGTTCGATGGGTTCGACGATCTGCCAAACTTTTTCGGGACTGGCGTCGATCTGAATTGAAACCTTGATAATGCTCATGGCTTGTGAGTGTAGTTAGCCTTGATGACCGTGGGCCCGCAGAATTCAAACAAACGCAAAGTCGCCGAGCGTGTCGTCGACGAGGCGGCGTCGACCGACTTCGTCTATCTAGATCACGCCGCGAGCACGCCGATGCGTCGCGAGGCGGTCGAGGCGATGACTCCTTATATGAGCGGTATCTACGCGAATCCGTCGGGCTCGCATCGGTTTTCGCGCATCGCCCGCAAGGCGATCGACGAGGCTCGCGACGATGTGGCCGAACTGATGGGATGCAAAGCGGGCGAGGTTGTTTTCACCAGCGGCGGCACCGAGGGCGATAACGCCGCGATTTTCGGCGCGGTGCATCGCAACGCGGGCGTCGCGGTTTGTTCGGCCGCCGAACATCACGCCGTGCTGCATTGCGTCGAAAGTTTGAAGGGCCAGATCGTCGGTGTCGATGCGACAGGTTCGATCGATGTCGGTTCATTAGAAAGAGTTTTGAACGAGGCGCAGGTCGCGAGCCGAGTCGGTGTCGTTTCGGTGATGGCCGTGAACAACGAGGTCGGCACGATTTCGCCGATGCGCCAGATCGCCAAGGTCGTGCGCGCATGCGCACCCGACGCGATTTTGCACACCGACGCCGTTCAAGCGGCCTGTTGGCAAGATCTGCGCGAGATTTCGAAACTCGTGGATGTGCTTTCGATCTCGGCGCACAAATTCGGCGGGCCAAAAGGCATGGGCATCACGATGCAGCGGCTCGGGGCGCAGGTTGATCCGTTGATCGTGGGGGGTGGGCAAGAACGCGATCGTCGCAGCGGCACGCACAATGTGGCGGGCATCATCGCCACGGCGGCGGCGCTGCGCGTGACCGACTCGACCCGCGGCGCCGAGGTCGCCCGTGTCGGTCGGCTTCGAGACGCGCTGGTCGACGGTGTGATGGGCCAGGTCGATGACGCGCTCGAGACGGTGCCGCGCGAAAAACGGGTCGCGGGTATCGCCCACATGTGTTTTGCGGGTTGCGAGAGCGAGGAGATTCTGTTTCTTCTCGACGAGGCGATGATCTGCGCGTCGGCGGCCAGCGCATGCGCCAGCGGGGCGATGGAACCCTCGCACGTGCTGACGGCGATGGGTGTCGACAAAAAGTTTTCTGCGGGCGCGTTGCGCATGAGCCTTGGTCACACCACCACCGAGCGAGAAATTGATTTGGCGATCGAGGCTTTGGTCGGGGCGGTTCGTCGCATCCGACGCAATAAAATCAAAGCCTGATGAAAGTTTTGGTGGCGATGTCGGGCGGGGTCGACTCGTCGGTGGCCGCCGCCGAACTGATCGACCAAGGTCACCAAGTTGTCGGTGTGACGATGCGGCTCTGGGGCGGTGAGAGCGACACCGGATGCTGTTCGGTTTCGGATGTCGACGACGCGAGGCGGGTCGCACAGCAACTCGACATCGATCATCTGGTGTTCAACTTCTCAGACGACTTCAACGAGCATGTCGTCAAGCCTTACGTGCAGGCGCATGTCGACGGCATCACCCCGAACCCGTGCATCGAATGCAATCGCCACTTGAAGTTCGACCGACTGAGCGAGAGGGCGCGCGTGCTGGGTTTTGACGCAGTGGCGACCGGGCATCATGCCCAGATTTCGCGCGACTCGACGGGTGCGCTGCGTTTGACCCGCGGCCACGACTCGTTGAAAGACCAAAGTTATGTCGTATATATGCTCGACCAGACCGAGCTGGCCTTCACGATGTTTCCCGTCGGACACATGACCAAGGCCGAAGTTCGCAATAGGGCGATCGAACTCGGCTTGCGAACGGCGACCAAGCCCGACAGCCAAGATGTTTGCTTCATCTCGCGAACCGGTGGTCGTGAAACTTTTTTGGGAAATCGCATCGAGTTCCGTCGGGCAAATGTCGTCACCAGCGACGGTGAAACGGCAGGGGCGGTTGACGCGCTCGAACTGGTGACGATCGGGCAGCGACGCGGGCTGGGTCTGCCCGGTGGTGGACCAAAACAGTTCGTCGTCGATGTCGACACGCCGAACGCCAAGGTGGTCATCGGCAGTGAAGAGCAACTGATGCGCACGGGCCTCGTCGTCAACGATGTGATGTGGGCGGAAAAGCCGGCGAAAATCGGCGAGGCCGTGCTGGTGCAGAGCAGCGCCCACGGTGCGGCGGTCGACGCGATGGTCGAGAGCCTTTCGCCGTTGGTTCTTCGATTTGCGACGCCGCAAAGGCGCATCGCCCCCGGTCAAAGCGTCGTTTGCTACGACCCGACCAACTCGTTCGTCTTGGGTGGCGGCATCGCCGACCCGACCAACCCACCGGCCAAATAATTTTTTAACGCGCCAACTTCGAGTCGCGCACGACTCGCGACTTGTCGGCATCGGTTATTGCGCGAAGCACCGCGCCGGGGCGGGAAGGCGCGACGAGAATCGACTTGGCGTGAATCGCGCTCGATGCTTTGAGGTGTCGCGCCGACAACGCCGAGAGACTCACATCGAGCGGCTGTTTGAACTCGAGATCGAGCGGCACACCCCAGGTCATCGCCGTCAAATCCGCCGACTGCGTGTCGCGCTTGGCGAAGTCGACCGAGATTACGTCTTGTTTGCGGATCATCAAGTTGGTGCCGAGCAGAGTTTCATCGTGAACCACGAAGCCGGCCGGCACGAGCACGAACCACCGACGCGAAAGTTGATGAATTCGTCGCGGAAAAAACCAGATACTGATGGCTGAAATCACCGTCGCGAAACCTGCCGCCACGAATCTTTCAGCGGCGAACAACATTGGTGCGGCAATTGATGCCGAGATCAGAACTGCGCCAGCCAGAACAGTGGGCGCGATCAGCGCCACGGGGGGTCGGAGCAGAAAGCGTTTTTCATCCCCGTAGGCGTTGGCTTGAACGAACGAGTTTCCGACTTCGGCGTTGAACGCGAGCAACAGCATCGCCACCCCGAGTGCCGAGCCGGCGATGCTGCGCGCCTCGGTCGCATCGGTGAGCGCGAGCGCAATCAACAAAGTTGCGATAGTCGGCGACGCGATTCGCAGAGCCGTCAAGGCGATCGGGTGCAGCGCAAAAACGGCGAAAATCGATGCCGCCCAAAGCAGCCAAGAAACGACGCCGGCCGTGTTGCGCACGCCGAGCGAACTGTCGCCAAACAGTCGGCTTGTGTCTGTGACTACGAACGGCAGAACCGCAACGACCAGACGTAAGACCCAGATCAACCACTTGTCGAACACACCGTAAGGCTAAGGGCAAGGCAAAGGCCGATACATGACTTCGGTAAAGTTTCAGTGATGTCCGCGTCCGAAAAGATTCGCAAAACCGCCGCCGAGTTGCGGTCGCAGATCGCGTATCACAACGAGCTCTATCACGGTCAAGACAACCCCGAGATTTCCGACGCCGCGTTCGACGAGTTGTTGCGCAAACTCGCCGAACTAGAAACCGAATATCCCGAGTTGGTCGACGACCGATCGCCGACGCTCAATGTCGGCGCCGGCACCAATACTTTTGCGCCCGTCACCCATCGCGTGCCGATGACGAGCCTCGACAACGCGATGAATGTCGAAGAGTTGCAGGCGTGGGGCGAGCGCGCGGCCAAAGGTCTGGGTGACGCGACGGTCAAATATGCGTGCGAACTCAAGATCGACGGTTTGGCGTTGAGCATCATCTACGAAAACGGCGAACTAACGCAGGCGGCCACGCGCGGCGACGGAAAAGTCGGCGAAGATGTCACGGCCAACGTGCGCACGATTGGGGTCATCCCCAAAAAATTGGTCGCCAAGCCGAACACGAAATTGCCGACATTTCTCGAGGTGCGCGGCGAGGTCTACATGTCGATCACGGCTTTCGAAAAATTTCGCGACGCCAAGATGCGCGAAAACGAGAAGCGGGTTCAAGACGGCAAGAAACCCGAGAACGTGCCCGCCAATCCGCGCAACGCCGGCGCGGGAAGTCTTCGACAAAAGAGCGCCGCGGTCACCGCGAGCCGCGAACTTTCATTTTGGGCCTATCAACTCGGCGAAGTCGAGGGCGGGCCCAGGTTCGAGACGCATTCCGAAACGCTCGCGTACCTGCGCGACCTGGGTTTTCCGGTAAATCCCGAGGTGCGAACACTCGATTCGTTGGCCGGCGTCGTCAGTTTTTGCAACTCATGGGAAGCCAAGCGCCACGATCTGAATTATGAAATCGATGGAGTGGTCGTGAAACTCGACGCTCTCGCGCAGCGCGAGCGACTGGGCTTCACATCGCGGGCGCCGAGATGGGCGATCGCCGTAAAGTTTCCGCCCGAAGAACGCAACACGATTCTCAAAGAAATTTCGGTGTCGATCGGTCGCACGGGGCGGGCGACGCCATTCGCCGTGCTCGAGCCGGTGGTGTTGTCGGGCAGCACCGTCAGCATGGCGACCCTGCACAACCGCGAGCAGGTGCAGTTGAAAGATGTTCGGCCTGGCGACACGGTGGTCGTGCGCAAGGCGGGCGATGTAATCCCCGAAGTCGTCGGGCCAGTGTTGGCTTTGCGGCCTAAGAACTCGAAGCCATGGAAGTTTCCGACCGTGTGCGTTTGCGACCGCAAGTCGAAACTCGTGCAGGTCGAGGGCGAATCAGACACGCGCTGTGTCGAGCCGGAGTGCCCGTTTCAGCGCGACCAGCGGATAATTCATTTTGCCTCGCGTACCGCGATGGACATCGAAGGTCTCGGCGAAAAGACGGTGTTCGCCTTGTCTGACAAAAATTTCGTCTCCGACATCGGCGACCTTTATTCGCTGACGCTCGAAAAACTTCTGCAACTCGAGGGCTTCGCCGAACTCAGTGCAAAAAATTTGTTGGCGGCAATCGACGGCTCAAAGTCGAGGCCGCTGGCGAAACTATTGGTCGGCTTGGGCATCAAGAATCTAGGGCCGGCGGCGGCCGAGTCGTTGGCCCGTCGTTTTGGTTCACTCGACGCGATAATCGCCGCGACACCCGAGCAACTCAGCGAGATCGACGGCCTCGGCGAGGTGATCGCGGGCAAAGTCACCGAATGGTTCGCCGATAAATCGCACAAAGAGATCATCAAAAAGTTTCGTCGCGCGGGCGTCGAGTTCGGCAATGTCGCCGTCAGTACGGCACCGCAAAACCTGGTCGGCAAGGCGATTGTCGTTACGGGCACTGTCGAGGGTTTCACCCGCGAGGGCGCGCAAGAGGCGATCACTAGCCGCGGTGGCAAGAGCCCCGGCAGTGTGAGCGCGAAAACTTTTGCCCTGGTTGTCGGCGACGAACCTGGGGCCAACAAACTGACAAAGGCGACCGAATTGAAGATTCCGATCTTGAATCGCGAAGGCTTTTTGAAACTACTCGAAACGGGCGAATTGCCCTGAGAGCGTCTGACTAAGACGTAGATTCAAGTTCTCTTTTGGATTCTCAGTCGGTTTCGAACTGCCACGTGTAGACGCGGGCCTTTGAACGGCCGTCGAGAATCTTCCAGTAAAGAACTTTGCCTTGGTGCTCACCCTGTGTGAACTCTTCGATTACAGCGCCGACCTGCGGCTGAAAACTGATGATCGAGTTGCCCGGATCGAAGACGGCCGTGGGCGGCAGTTCGACTTGCGCACCGGGTGTCGCCGGTTGACCCGACGAGGTCAGCTCGTCGAGGCGGGTGGTCGGCAGTTCCATTCCGTCGATGAACATCACCGCTTCGTAGCCCTCGATGAAGTCGACGATGATCTGGGCCTGACGCAGAACGCGATCGCCGTCGGCGGGTGAGATGCGTTCGATCGCGTCGGGTAAGCCCGACTCGTCGCGCCCGGTTTGCGATGCGTTGAAGCCAAAAATAATCAGAACGAGACCCATCGCGATTCCGACGCTCATCAACAATTTTTCTCGGTCGATTTTTTTACGCGGTCGATCGGCGCTCGGCGAAAAGTCTGGGTTTGATGTCACACCCATATTCTCGCCCGAAAGTATCCCGAAAACATTGTCAGTTGTCGATCACTAGTAGTTTTGAAGGAGCAATGAACGACCCAGAAGCGCTGATCGGCAAAGTCTTGGTTGGGCGATATCGAATCGAGGCATTGCTGAGCGATCGAGTGGCCGTGACAAAGGTCTACGAGGCCTTCGACCTGCGCCATGCCAAGAAAGTTTCGATGCGCTTGATTCCGACGTCGTCGCTGGTCGACCTTGAATCTGGGCTGGGCGACGAGCGAGCCGCGGTCGAAGCGCACAAGGCGACGATGCAGCAGTTGTTCGCGATGAATCACCCGACACTCGTCTGCATCGACGATTGGGGCGACACTTTCATCGACGGCCAACAACATGCTTTCAGCGTCACGCAGTTCTTTGGTCAGGGCACCCTGCGCGAGTTCTTGGATCGGGGTCGTCGGTTGTCGCCGTCGCAGGCGTTGGTCGTCGGTATCGATGTCTGTCGGGCGCTGCACCATGCCCACCAAAATGGCCTGATTCACGGCGATGTTCGCCCGGCGAATTTGATTTTTGGCGACGATGCGCGTGTGCGTCTGACGGGCCTCGGCACGAAGCGCAGCGCGGTCGCCGAGCAGATGAGCATCGAGCAGGCGAGGTACGCGGCGCCCGAGATCGGGCTCGGTGCCACACCGAACTCGGCGACGGATGTCTATTCGTTGGCGATCACGTTGCTCGAGTCGATAACGGGCGAGGTGCCGTTCGTCGGCGAGTCTGTGGCGATTACCTTGGCCAACCGCGTCGAAAAACTTTTGCCCGTGAATGCCGACATGGGGCCGATCGCCGCACCGATCGAGCGGGCCGGTCGCCCCGACGCCGAAGAGCGAGTTTCGGCGCTCGAACTCGGCCAGGCATTGGCGCAGATCGCCGACAAGATGCCGCGACCATCACCGATCGACACGGTTGTGCCGAAAAAATTCGAGGATGTCATCACCAGGCCGCAGCCGATCACGACAGCTGCGCCGAAAGTTGAGGCTTCGATCGCCGATTCGAAACCCGGCGCCACAGATACCGAAAATGTCGTCGTCGAATCGGCGCGTACCCGTCGTCGTTTCAAGCAGGTGTTCGCACTCGGCGCGGTGAGTGCGTTGCTTGTCACGGCGTTGATCACACTTCAAGTTCTGACCGCGAGCAGTTTCGTGGTGCCGAATTTGTCGGGTGTCGCCGAGGCTGAGGCGCGCAACTCGATCGCGACTTTTAATTGGGAGTTGATCATCCGTGCCGAGCGCACCAACGATGTCGAGTTTGGTTTCGTGATTCGCACCGAACCCGCGGCGGGTGAGTCGCTCAAAGAGGGTGACACCTTCGTGATGTATGTTTCAGCGGGCGAGCCGCTTGGCGTGCTCGTGGATGTCGCGGGTCAGTCGCGCGAAGCGGCGACGCAGGCTCTGACGAATCAGGGCTTGAGTGTCGCCATGTCCGATGAGGCGAGCGAGAGCGTGCCTGTGGGCAATGTGATTTCGTGGGCGGTGGCGAAACAACCTTCGCTCGTCGCAGGCGACGAGGTTCTGCCGGGCACGCTGGTGAACATCGTCGTTTCGAGCGGCCCGGCTCTTCGCAGTGTGCCGTTGATAGTCGGCCTGAAACTTGAGGAGGCCACGGCGATCGCCAGCGAACTCGGTCTCGTGCTCGGCGTCAGCGACGATAGTTTCAGCAACGATGTCGCCGTTGGTCTGATCGGTGCGCAGTCTCCGCCGCCGGGTCAATTGGTGCCCAAAGACAGCACCTTGGTCTATTCGATCTCACTCGGCCCCGACTTCGTGGAATTGCCGAACATCGTCGGCATAAATTTCGCCGAGGCGGAGAAGCGTCTGGTCGGTGCCGGCTTCGTGGTCGGTGAAGTTTCTGGTCGAAAGTCGTATCGCATGAAGAGCGCCTCGGTCAAAGGTGTCGCGGTGAACAACGGCGACAAGGTGCCGCGCGGTTCGGTGATCGACATGGTGTTTCCGTGAGCGTCGGCGACAAACGGGAGGTTGATGACTCGTCGCGGTTGACGGTTCTCGACTCTGGCGGAGTCGACGAAGTTTCGGTAATTCCATGGTCGCTGTTGTTGCGTCGCAAACTCGTGCAGCGGGTCGGGGTTTCGCGTCGCAAGGCCACGCTCTTCGTGCTGCTCTCGTGTGTTTTCACCGTCAGTTTCATGATCACGCTGTTGGTCGTTTCGCTGAAGACGGTCGCCGACGACCTCGGCAGCACGACAGGTTTGATCAGTTGGGCGATCACCGCACCGATGCTGGCCTTCGGTGTCGTCGGCCCGGCGTTCGGCAAGGTCGGCGATCTTTGGGGACATAAACGGGTTTTCGTTTGGGGACTTTTCGTCGCCGGAATTTTCGCACTGTGCACCGCCGTGGCTTGGGACGCAACATCGATGATTATTTTTCGCACGCTTTCCGCGGCGGGGGGCTCGGCGCTTGGCCCGGCCGCGATGGCGTACATCAACCGGATGTTTGATCCCAGCGAGAGAGTTCGACCGCTCGGCTATTGGAGTTTCGTCACCGCGGGCGCGCCGGTGCTCGGTGTCGTTGGCGGCGTGCCGTTGGTCGCACTTTTTGGATGGCGGACGATGTTTTTCGTGCAAGCCCCGCTGTGTCTGATTGGTTGTTTGATCGCCGGTTGGCTGCTCAGTGACACCGAGCGAAAGTCGAATGTCAAGTTCGATGTGCAGGGCGCGATTTTTTTGGGTCTCGGTTCTGTTCTGGTGCTGCTGGCGATCAATCGCGGACCGAGTTGGGGGTTTTTGTCGACTCGTACTTTCGCCGTGGCGTTGCTGGGGGTGGCGGCTCTGGTGGTGTTCGTTCGTGTCGAGCGGCGGGCGAGTGATCCGATGTTGCCACTGCATTGGTTCGGCACGCGCAATGTCGCGTTTCCGGTTTTGAGTCAGGCGATGACGAATTTCGCCTACATGGGTGGCTTCATGATCGTGCCGCAACTTTTGGAGATCGGTCTCGGGTTTTCGACCGCCCATATCGGCTGGTTGATCATCGCCCGACCGCTGGTGTTCTCGATCGTCGCCCCGTTTTCTGGGCGCATCGCGACGCGAATCGGCGAGCGCAACGCCGGGGTCATCGGGGCGACTTGTGTTTTGGCTTCGATGCTCGCACTTTCGCAGATAGACGTCGGTTCGCCGAACTGGTTCATCGCCTTCGGGTTGTCGCTCTCGGGTGTCGGTCTGGGCATCGCCTCACCTGCGCTGACGGCGCTGTTGGCGAACTCCGTCGAGATCGCCGATCTTGGTGTCGCCAGCGCGGTGCAGCAACTGCTGAATCAGATGGGCGCGGTTCTGGGGGCGGCCGTGATGGTCGGAATCCACGAGGCGACCCTCGGGTCGGGGGTCGTAAAGAGTTTTTCTTTCGCGTTGCTGGCGGGTGCGATCACGAGCGTGATCGGAATCTTCGCCGCAAGCGCCGTGCGCCCCTCGGCGTGAATGGTGTGTCGCGGCGTGCGACCGGGCTTGTTTGTTTGCGAGCCTTCGACCTGATTTGAGTAGATCGCTAAACTCTCTTAAAGCAAATTTCGTTGATTAAACGTCGTCGCGAGGGGTTTTTCTGAAGGTTCTGATTCCGCCGGGCAAGTCTGGCAACGTGCTCGCGACCATCGCGATCGGCGAGCAGTATCTCGAGCCGTTCATGAAGTACGCCTACCACACCTGGGAAATGTATTGCCGCCGCCACGACCTCGGCCTAATTCTCTTCGACGACCACCTGATCGACAAGGCTGACCCGCAATGGAAGAACCCTTATTGGCAAAAGTTTTTGATTGGCGAAAGTTTGGCGAAGAGCGAACCGAGAATCAACAGCGTTTGTTGCCTCGACACCGACATATTGATCAGCCCACTCGCCCCCAACATTTTTCTCAGCGTCGAATCGAGCAAAGTCGGATTAGTTTCGAAGCGAAAAAATCTACCATTTGATCACGAATCAATTCTTCGACGAATGGCATTTTTGAGAAATCGGTATTACGACCCTGTTTATCCGCTCGATTCCAGTCTTTTCATATCTTTAAATGACTTGTATCAAGTTGCAGATTTGCCAGTTCAGCAAGATGATGCTTGTTCTGGTGTTTTTGTTTTTAGCTGTAAACAGCATGGATCTGAACTGTCAGATTTTTATCGTTCTTTTGATGCAAATGTTATGAGCAGAGATGGTGGAGGCGAGCAAATTTTTTTGAACTACTTTGTTCAATCTAATCGGCTTGTTTGTTGGCTGGACTACAGGTATCAGGCTCTTTGGACATACGAAATCGCAACCCGCTACCCGTTTCTGTACAGTGACCATCAAAACGACCTGCCATTGATGAAACAGTGCATAGAGGCTTCGCTGTTCACGAACTATTTTCTTCACTTTGCAGGTTCGTGGCATGAAGGAAAAATGTGGGAGCAGGTCAAGGTGCTCGATAATCCTGAAACGCTTGCGATGTTTGCGGCTTTTGCCGACTACATGAAAATGCCGGTGACGGGCAAGCCGAAGGGCGCGATCAAGCCGAAAGATAACGCAT
>Ga0194117_10006153_pt1 | contig 10622 bp, 14 predicted proteins | sample TA2MahsurfametaG_FD_160579 | JGI IMG/M metagenome (GOLD analysis project Ga0194117, IMG submission 160579) | Freshwater microbial communities from Lake Tanganyika, Tanzania - TA2015009 Mahale N1 surface | ecosystem: Environmental > Aquatic > Freshwater > Lake | place: Tanzania: Lake Tanganyika...
AAAATGGATGGGAGAGCATCAGCCATGGGTATTTCTTAGCACGAAGCCGGGAGATGTGGAGCCATGGGGATTGATGGCCGTTTGATATTTAAGCTTTGGTAGGGACGACCGTCCCGGTCGTCCGATGGTGAGTTCGCGCATGACAATCGGCTGATCCGGAGGATCAGCCCTACCATATTTACGGCTCAAAAATTCTAACCTCTGTAGGGCCGCGCTCCGCCGCGGCCACCCCTCAGCGATCTCTGCGTCTCTGCGGTAAATAAAGTCCCTTTGCGCCTTGCCCTCAAAAGCCATGGGGAGTTGGCCCCTCTTCTCCCTCTGGCCTCTGCAAAATCCCCTCCGGGATTTAGATTTGGGTGCTTCGCACCCACGCAGTGCGCCCCCGCAGACCTTCCCCCGCGCCATCCTAATTACCCCTCCGGGGATTTGAGTTTCATGGCTCCAGACTTCGTCTGGAGCCATGGGGATTGCGCCCCCGCAGACCTTCCCCCGCGCCATCCTAATTACCCCTCCGGGGATTTGAGTTTCATGGCTCCAGACTTCGTCTGGAGCCATGGGGATTCGAACCCCAGACCTCCTCAATGCCATTGAGGCGCTCTACCAACTGAGCTATGACCCCGAAACCAAAAATCATAAACCACGCCTTCCCCATCGCCAAGGCAAACCCTTGGCTTGCGGAATTCCTTCTGGCCGATCAACATAACCCGATGAAGTCATCCTCTTTCCTCCCCGTCCTTCTGGCCGGCGTTCTGCTTTCCTCCTGCTCCCAAACCCCTCCCGGCTCGGACGCTGAAGACGAACGTAATCCCTTTTTCCGTCAGGCCACCAAAGACATCGCAGATCTCAACTATCCGGCCGCCATCAAACAGTTTGAGAAGGCCCTGGCCGTAAATCCCAATGTCGCCAAGGCCTACCTGCAGATCGGCCTCCTCTACGGGGACAAACTGGGCGACCCCATTAGCGCGATCTACTTCTATCAAAAATACCTCGAAGCCCGCCCCAATGCGGCCGAGCGCGAGGAAGTCCTCGCCTCGATGGAGAAGGCCAAGATCGACTTTGCCCTGAGCCTGACCAACACCGGCATCCAGAACGCCGCGGAAATCGCCCGGATCAGCAAGGAGAACGTCGATCTCAAGCAACAGGTCACCCAACTACAAGGCGCTCTCGCCGCCAAGGAGGCCCAGGTTTCCCAAGTCGCCGGTGCCGCCGCGCCGCCCAAGGCCACTCCAGCGGTGGTTCCTGCCACTCCTCCGGCCGCGGAAAAGGCCGCCCGGGCGGAAGCCAATATGCCGTCCGTTCCTGCTGCCACCCCGCCCCCGGCTCCTGCCGAAGCGGCCGTGCCTCCGGCCGGCGCCAAACAGCACACCATCTCCAAAGGCGACACTCTTTGGAAACTGGTCAAGCAGTACTATCCGGCCTCCCTCGATTTCAACGAGGACATCGCCAAGATTAAGGCAGCCAATCCCGGTCTCGACGACCGTAACCTCAAAATCGGGACCGTCATCGTCATTCCGTGAGCCGGATGCGTTCCTCCTCTTCCGAAGACCAGCCGGGTCTCCCCATCGGCGCTGGCGGCGCCATGGAGGATATCGGTCAGGAGCTCCAACAACGCCAACAGGAGCTACTTCTTCTCCAGCGGCAACAGCAGGAACTGCAAGAACGCGCCCGTCAACTGACGGAGCTCAATACCCGCAGGACGGAGCTGATCCATGGCCAGCGGGAGATACGGGAACGGCTCCTCCGCGCCATCGTCATCCTGGAGCGGGCCGAAGCCCAGAGCCGTAAAGAGGTCGAACAGATGCACGAGACCCGGCAAACCTTCAGCGAGCAGCTGGCGGAAATCAATGCCATCGAGCCGTCCGAGTGGAGTCCCTCCTCCATTGAAGAGGAACTCGCCCGGGCCCTTGCCAAGGTCGACCAAGCCCAGGCTGTCTATACCCAGTCCCGCGCCAAACTGGATGCCCTTCGGGGTCGCGACCTCGAGCCCACCGAGAGTGGCGAAGAAGGTTCCGGAGCCGGTTCGGCCTCTTCCGGCAGCGACTCCTTTACTGATAATTTCCTCCGCGGCCTGGCTTTTAACCTGCCTCTGATTGTCGCCATCTTTCTCGGCCTGATCCTTTTCCAAATCTTAAAATAATCCGGCTGGAATTGTTCCCAACCCCTTGGGGACATAGTTCTTGGGGCCCCTTGTCACCGGTACGACATCCTCCAAAAATGCGGTATGTCATTGCCTGGCTTTAAGCGCGACCCCATTCGGGAAGAGTTGCGTCGTCTGAACCGGGAATCCACCCGGCTTGGCCAGACCGCCCGCCGCCTCGTCGAGGAGTCCGCTCAAGTTCCCCGAGGTAGGAATGGAAATTATTCTGCCTCCGCCGCACCGCTTCCTAGGCGGGAGCCAGTCCTCAAGGTCGAGGGTCGTTTGGCCCGACGAAAAGTGCTTTTAGCTGCGGCGGTGGCTGGCGCCCTCGCCTGGATTCTCTTCCGCCTCGTCGCCAACTGGTCCGCCTAAAATAAAAGCGCCGGGGGAATGAACCCACCGGCGCTTTGCTTGAAACGTTGGCTACTTACTTCTTTTTTGCAGCTTTGGACTTCTCTTCCTTGGCGGCCTTGGCCTTGCCCTTTTCCTCTTTCGGGGCTTCGGGCTCGGGCGCCGGACGCTCCACCCACTCGAGCAGGGCCGTCGGCGCTCCATCCCCGATCCGGGGCCCAAGCTTCAGGATACGGGTGTAACCCCCCGCCCGGTTCTTGAACCGAGGGGCGATCTCCGCAAACAGCTTATGGACCAGATCATTCTCATGGAGGGCGGCGATGGCCTGACGACGGTGATGCAGCGACCCCTTCTTGCCAAGGGTCACCAGCTTTTCCGCCACTGGCCGGGCCGCTTTGGCCCGGGCCACGGTGGTGCGGACCCGCTCGTGACGGATCAGCGACCCGACCAGGTTCGCCAGCATGCTGTCGCGATGCTGGGAAGTCCGGCCGAGCTTAACGGTGCGACGTAGGTGCCTCATGACTAGGCATTCCCGTTCGCACCCGGCGCTTCCACCGGAGGCGGGGGCAGACTGGCCAACAGGGCGCTATCGAACTTCATCCCGAGGGAGAGTCCGAGCGAGGTCAGCTTGTCCTTGATCTCGTTCAGCGACTTCTTGCCGAAGTTGCGGTACTTGAGCATCTCCGCCTCACTTTTTAGGGCGAGTTGGCCGACCGTGGTGATGTTGGCGTTGTTGAGGCAGTTGGCAGCGCGGACGGAGAGTTCAATCTCGTTCACGCTCATCGCCAGCAGCTTCTTCAGGGCGGTGTTCTCCACCGGCGCCTCGTACTTCACCTCTTCGAACTCGATCGGCTCCTTGTCGAAGTTCGCAAAGATATCCAGGTGGTGGCGCAAGATCCCGGAGGCGTGCAGCAAAGCCTCGTCCGGGGTCAGACGGCCGTCCGTCCAGATCTCCAGCACCAGCTTGTCGTAGTCGGTCCGCTGACCCACGCGGGTGTTCTTCACCTCGTACTTCACCTTTTTCACGGGCGAAAAGAGGGAGTCCACCGGGATCAGGCCGATGGGCGAATCCTCGCGCTTGTTCTCTTCCCAGGTGGCGTAACCGCGACCCACCCGCACCTCGAGTTCGGCCTCAAACTTGGCCTTTTTGTCCAGGGTGCAGATGACTTCCTTGGGGTTCAAAATCTCGATCCCGGCGTCCAATTCGATGTCCGCCGCGGTGACCGGCCCTTCCTTGTTCACCTTGAGAGTGAGCAGGCGGGGTTCCCGGTTGGGGAGCTTGAACTTCAGCTTCTTCAGGTTGAGCACGATCTCGGTGACGTCCTCGACCACGTGGTCGATGGTGCTGAACTCGTGCTGTACCCCGGCGATCTTCACGCTGGTAATGGCTGCACCCTCAAGGGAGCTCAAGAGCACCCGGCGGAGGGAGTTACCCAGTGTGTGACCGTATCCGGCCTCAAAGGGCTCGGCGGTGAATTTTCCGTAGATTTCGTCGGAGCCGGCTTCGTCCTTCTGCAGCCGGTTCGGCAGTTCGAATCGTCCAAGTCTCAGGGGCATGGTCTGTCTCTTTCCGGCCGGGTTACCCCCTCCCCGCTACCCTGGGAGAGGACCGACGGCCGAGTTGATGTTTCTGTGTATCCGCCGTGGTAGCGGCGGCGGAAATCTTACGACCTCGAGTACAACTCCACGACCAACTGCTCGTTGGCCACGGGGGTCAGTTCCTCGCGGGTGGGAATCCGGTTCAGGGTTCCCTTGAAAGCGTCCTTGTTGAGCGTCAGCCAATCCGGCAACGGCCGAATCTGGGTGGTCTCCAACCCGCGGGTGCCGAGCTGGCGGGACTTCGGATGATCCCGTACCTCGATGACGTCCCCGGCGCGGCAGGAGAAACTCGGAATGCTCACGCGGCGACCGTTCACGTTGATGTGGCCGTGGGAAACCATCTGGCGGGCGCCCCGGCGCGTGGCGGAAAAGCCTAGGCGGTCGACCAGCGTGTCCAGACGAGTCTCCAAAATTTGCAGCATCTTCTCACCCGTCACCCCGCGGCTCTGGATGGCCTTCTGATAGACGCGGCGGAACTGCTTTTCGAGCAGGCCGTAGCCGTACTTCATTTTCTGCTTCTCGCCTATGGCGATGGCGTAATCGGACTGCTTCCTGCGACCCTTCGCGCCGTGCACGCCCGGCGGGAAGTTACGACGCTCGAGAGCCTTGGACGCGCCGAAAATCGGCTGGCCGAAACGGCGGTTGATCTTGTCGCGGGGACCGGTGTAGCGGGCCATAAATCTCCTTAAACGCGCCGCGCCTTACGCATGCGGCAGCCGTTGAACGGCACGGGGGTCACGTCACGGATCGTGCTCACCTCGAGACCGACCGCCTGCAGGGCGCGCACGGCCGATTCGCGGCCCGTGCCCGGACCCTTAAGACGAACCTCCACCTCCTTCACCCCGTGGGCCATGGCCTGACGGCAGGCGTCCTGGGCCACCACTTGGGCGACGTAGGCGGTTGATTTCTTGGAACCACGGAAACCCATCTTCCCGGCGCTCGACCAGGCGATCACGTTCCCCTTCTGGTCGGTGATCGAGACCACCGTGTTGTTAAAAGTGGCCAGCACATGGGCCACGCCGTGCTGAATCTGCTTCGCACCTTTGATCTTCGGGATTTTGACCTTCGCGGCGTCGTCGAGACCGTCGAGCGTGAGACTTTCGGGAGCGATGATCGGCTCGGCCTTGGGAGCCGCGTCCTTGGGAGCACCCTTGCCCCCTGCGGCTTTGGGCTTCTTTTCCTTCGGCGCGGCGGGTTTGGCACCTTCGGCCTTGGCTGGGGCGGGCTTTTTCTCCACGGGCTTCTTGTCGGCGTCGCTCATGGCTTAGGTCTTGGCGGACTTGGCGTCCTTGCTGCGGATGACGCCCACGGTCTTGCGGGGACCTTTGCGGGTGCGGGCGTTGGTGGAAGTACGCTGACCCCGAACCGGTAGACCCTTCCGGTGGCGGATGCCCCGGTAGCAGTTGATCGACTGCAGGCGCTTTAGGTTCTGTTGGATATCGCGGCGCAGGTCGCCCTCGATGAGAAAACGGTTCCGCTGAATCACGCCAATGATCCGGTTGATCTGTTGGTCGGTCAGGTCCTTCGCGCGAAGTTCCGTGGGAATCTCCGCTTCGGCCACCACCTGCTGGGCGCGGGTCGGTCCGATGCCGTACACGTAACGAAGGCTGAATTCCACCCTCTTGTCACCCGGAACGTCCACGCCAAGAATTCGCGGCATATTCTTATCCCTGCCTCTGCTTCAACCGCGGGTTCTTCTTGTTGATGATATAGATACGACCACGACGGCGAACGACTTGGCAGTCGCTTGTGCGGCGTTTAACAGATGCTCGTACCTTCATAAGACGTAAATTTAAATCCTATCGAGCCGCCAGACTCTTGGCAAGCACCTTCCTATCCCCATCCGCATCAACAGATTCGGTTAATATTTGCGGTTCCCCTTCGGTAATCAGAATCACGTGCTCAAAGTGGGCTGAATCCTTGCCGTCCGCCGTCACCGCCGTCCACCCATCCTTCAGAATTCGGACCTCCGGACTCCCCTCATTCACCATCGGCTCAATCGCCAGGGTCATGCCCGGCCGAAGGATCGGACCCGAATTCGCCCGGCCGAAATTCGGAATCTGGGGCTCTTCATGAAGTTTCCGACCCACGCCGTGGCCCACAAACTCCCTTACCACGCTGTAACCCGCCTCTTTCACCGTCTTTTCCACCGCATGACTCACATCGCCCAACTTTACTCCGCCCCGAGCCGCCGCGATGCCGGCCGCCAAAGCCGCCGTGGTCCTTTCCAACAACCGCTGCCGAGCAGGCGTGATCGCGCCGACTCCCATGGTGGTGGCCGTGTCTCCCACCCAACCATCCAGAATGATCCCGACATCCAGCTTCACGACATCTCCATAAGCCAGCCGGCGCGGACTCCCGATTCCGTGAACAACCTCCTCGTTGACGGAGATGCAAAGCTGCCCGGGAAATTTCCGATAACCGAGAAACGCGCTCCGCGCTCCGTGCTTGGCAATCAGTTCCCCCGCTTTCTTATCGATCTCCCCGGTGGTGCGACCGGGCTCCAGTTCATGACAGAGCTCTTCGAGGATTTTCCGGGCCATCCGGCAACTGGCCCGCATCCCGGCCACGCCTGCGGCATCTTTGATCGGGATCGCCGGCATGGCCCGGGGGCCTAACGAATCGACAGAACCACGCCCGCGAGAGCGATCACTGCGATGATCACCAGGAGCCAGGCGATCTGGCGCTCGGAAATGGCGTTGGTTCCGCCGCCGATCGTGGCCGTGGTCCGACCCTTGATCTTGCCCTTGCGGAGAAAACCGTCGTAGTGGCGCTGAAGAAGATAGGTCTCCGCCTGACGCATGGTGTCGAGCATCACGCCGACGATGATCAGCAGCCCAGTACCGCCGAAGAACTGGGCGGTGATGCTGGGAATCCCTAGGAAGTTCTGAACCACCATCGGCAGAACTGCGAGTACGGTCAGGAAAATTGCCCCGGCAAAAGTCAATCGGGTCATGGAGTAATCCAGAAACTGGGCGGTGGTCTCCCCCGGACGAACTCCAGGGATGAATCCCCCGTGCCGTTTCATGTCATCGGCGATCTGGATCGGGTTAAACACCATCGCCACCCAGAAGTAGGAGAAAAAGAAGATCATGCCGGCATACAGGGCGTAATGCAGCCAACCGGTCGCCAACATCGCCGAGATTTTATTGGCCGTGGGCGAGCCCGGGAAAAGGAAGCCAAGAATACTGGCCGGGAAGAGAAGGATCGCGCTCGCAAAGATGATCGGCATCACCCCGGCGTAGTTGACCTTGAGCGGCAGGAAGGAGGTCTGGCCGCCGTAGACCCGGTTCCCTCTCACCTGTTTCGCGTACTGCACGCTGACTTTTCGCACCGCCTGCGTCAGAGCAATGGTGGAGGCGATTACAGCAAACAGGAAGGCCAGCAGCAGAAAGAGAACGAATGGGCTGATCGGCTCCTGACCGCTGCCGGCCGGAGGAACGAACACCTGCCATCCGGCCACGAGGGCGGCCGGCAAGCGGGCGACGATACCCACCGTGATGATCAGGGAGATGCCGTTCCCGATTCCCTTGTCCGTGATCTGCTCCCCGATCCACATCAGGAACATGGTCCCGGCAGTCAGGGTAATCACGGTCATGACCCGGAAAGCGATGCCGGGCTCGGGCACCAGCGGACCCATCCGCTGGATCACTTGGTCGATCCCCGAAAAGATCGGGATATTGGCGGGATTCTCAAAGCTGACCGCCAGCAGATACCCCTGCACGATGCAGAGGATGAGGGTGCCGATCCGGGTGTACTGGGTGATTTTCTGCCGACCTCCCTCTTCCCGGACCATCTTGCCCAGGGAAGGAATCACGCCCGTGGCCAACTGCATCACGATGCTGGCGCTGATGTAGGGCATGATCGTCAGGGAGAAGATGGCGCAGTTTTCGAGGGCGCCGCCGCTGAAGAGGTTAAAGAGGCCAATCACGCTTCCCTGATCCTGGGAATCGATCACCTGCTTAAAGAACTCGCCGAGGACCAGCGGGTTGATGCCTGGGCACGGGATGGAGGCGCCGATGCGGACGACCACGACCAGCGCGAGCGTGAAGATGATGCGCTGCCGGAGCTCCGGAATCTTGAAACAGTTGATGAGGGCTTGGAGCATGGCCCGCCTCGGACGATCCGGTTAGGACTTTACGAGGGTGAGCTTGCCACCCGCGGCCTCAAGGGCGGTCTTCGCCGATCCGCTAACCGCATGGACTTCCAGCGTCAGGTTCTTCGGCTTCAGCTTCCCACCCCCGAGCAGTTTCACCCCATCCCAGCTGCCCTTGACTAGGCCGCGGGCCCGCAGACCGGCTTCATCAACCTTGGAGCCGTCCGGAAACACCTCGAGCTTGTCGAGGTTCACCGGCGCGTAACGGGTCGCGAAATCCTTATTGTTGAAGCCACGCTTTGGAATGCGCCGGATGAGGGGCATCTGACCGCCCTCGAAACCGAGACGGATGCTGCCACCGGAACGGGCTTTCTGACCCTTGTGACCCTTGCCGGAAGTTTTGCCGTGGCCGGAGCTTTCGCCGCAGCCCACGCGCTTGCGCCGATGCCGGGCGCCGGGACGGGGAATTGTCGTGCTCATCAGGCGTCCTTCCCCTTCTCGGGCTTCTTCTTGCCGCGGGTCTCCAGGATCTGGGATCGAGTCCGCAGACGGGAAAGTGCATCCACCGTGGCTTTCACCACGTTGGCGGGGTTACTGGAACCCATCGATTTCGCCAAAATATCCTTCACCCCAGCCGCTTCAAGTACGGCGCGAACGCCGCCCCCGGCGATCAGGCCGGTTCCAAGCGAGGCGGGGCGGAGCAACACTTTCCCGCCGCCGAAAGCCCCGGTCACTTCATGCGGAATGGTACTGGGTCCGATGTGGTAGCCATGGAGATTTTTCTTCGCATTTTCCGTGGCCTTGCGGATGGCCTCGGCCACTTCGCGGGCCTTGCCGAAACCGACACCTACCTTGCCCTTGTTGTCACCCACCACGAGTAGGGCGCTGAAGCTGAAACGGCGTCCGCCCTTCACCACCTTGGCGCAACGGTTCACGAACACGACCTTCTCGAACATATCGGAAGGCGTGCGGGTGCGATCCCGGCGGGAAACGACCGGCTCGGCCGTCGGAATGAATTCCGAGGTCTTGGAAAATGCTTTTTCCGGGACGGCAGCTTCCGCGTCTTTCGGAGCTTCGGTTTCGGGGGCCACGGGAGCTGAACTCATTCTTCGATCCTTCCTAGAATTTGAGGCCGGCCTGCCGGGCCGCTTCGGCGAAGGCCTTCACCTTGCCCTGATAAAGAAAGCCGCCGCGGTCGAACACCACGGAAGAAACACCCTTGGAAGAGGCCTTTTCCGCCAGCGCCTTGCCCAACTGGGCCGCGCCCTTGGAATTGGGCTTGGCGCCCTTGTGGGATTCTTGGGTCGTGGCCACGGCCGCAAGGGTCTTCCCCACGGTGTCGTCGATGACCTGGGCGTAAATGTGTTTCCCGGTGAAGGCCACGCAAAGCCGGGGCTTGCCGGTTTGTCCGCGGACACGCAGACGGATCCGGGCATGGATCCGGTGACGGCGCTCGCGACGATGTTTGGACGGATTAGGCATATGGGTTTAGGCCGACTTGCTCTGCGCAGTCTTGCCCTCCTTGCGGCGGAGAATTTCTCCGGCGAAACGGACTCCCTTGCCCTTGTAAGGCTCGGGCGGATAGTAGCTACGAATGTCGGCGGCCACGGCCCCGACGAGCTGCTTGTCGACGCCTTCAATGGTGAGCTGGGTGTTCTCCGTCACGGTCACCTTGATCTCGGCCGGTACCGGATAGTCGATCGGGTGGGATTTGCCGAGATTCAGAACCAATTTCTTCCCTTGGAGGTTGGCTTTGAAGCCGACCCCGTGGATCTCAAGTTTCTTGGTGTAACCAGTCGCCACGCCCTCCACCACGTTCTTCACCAGGCTGCGGGCCAAACCGTGCAGCGAGCGGGCTTCGCGATCCTCGGCATCCCGCACCAGCAGGATCTGATTCTTGTCCACCTTGGCGGTGATCCGCGGAGGCAGGTCGAGACCCAGCTTGCCCTTGGGGCCTTCGGCCTTTAGGCGGGTGCCTTCCAAGGCCACTTTCACGTTGGCCGGAACGGTCACGGGGGATTTGCCGATGCGCGACATTACCAGATCACGAGGAGAAGCTCCCCGCCCACGTTCTGTTTTTTGGCCTCTTCCCCGCTCAACACCCCGCGCGGGGTGGACAGGATAGGCACGCCCAGGCCGCCGAGATACTTCGGAATCTCGCGGGATCCGACGTAACGGCGCAGGCCGGGCTTGGAAAGACGCTTGATGCAGGTGATCGCCCGGCCGTGGCGATTGCGGGAGGCCTTCAGGGTGATGTGGAAATCAGAATGGCCGGAATCCTTCTTCAGCTCAAAGTCCTCGATGAACCCTTCCTTTTTGAGAATGGAAAGGATGTCTCCCCGCATGCGGGAGTGGGGCGCCTTTACCCTCTTCAGGCCGGCGACGGAGCCGTTGCGAAGGATGGTGAGGAAATCGGCGAGAGGATCGGTAACCATAAAA
>Ga0194117_10006156_pt1 | contig 10619 bp, 5 predicted proteins | sample TA2MahsurfametaG_FD_160579 | JGI IMG/M metagenome (GOLD analysis project Ga0194117, IMG submission 160579) | Freshwater microbial communities from Lake Tanganyika, Tanzania - TA2015009 Mahale N1 surface | ecosystem: Environmental > Aquatic > Freshwater > Lake | place: Tanzania: Lake Tanganyika...
GGGGTATTTACTTTTCTTTCATGAGCTTAGTCGATAACTATAACACTATAAGTTTTGAGCAGATAGTCTGAGCTCATCTCATTAAGAAGAATACCATCAGTCAAATATTTTATCAATGTACTTTCTGAATCTCTTCTTTCATGACGTACTTGAAAGCCGACTAGTTCTGCAATTTTATTATTAGTTTCTTCTGCAACTCTATTAGCAAGAGCTATAGTAGCCAATCTTCTAGGCTGTGTGATTGCAATCTTTCCAAATGAATGATAATTTTTCTCAATGAGAAACTGTCCAATCTGAGTACTTTTTCCTGAACCAGTTTATCCACAAATAAGAGTGACAAGATGATGATTTATCGTTTCAATTATTTACTGTTACTTCATGAAAATTGGTAATTTTTATCTGAATTCGTTTATCTATTTTGTTCTGTTGAATTTGTAATTTCCCTCGGGGATCTGTAGATTGGGATGGGTAATATTTTTAATGCTGTTTGGCTGGTCCTCATCTTCCGATAGCTAGACTTTCTCTTCTTCCTAAATTATCCTAAGTGGTTTTTCACCAAAAGTCTAAAAATTCAAATCACCTCCCATCAATCTAACAGTCTCATCGATCAACTTAGTCTCACTATAAGCCTACTAACTGGGCAACTTGTTGTTTATAACTGTCTTTACACCTGATTCATAGCTATCAGTGGCAAAGATATTGATTTTTGGTGCTTCAACTCTAATTTACTCTTTCTACTCTTCTATTTCCTACTATTTGTCTTTTTTAGCATTATACTTTTTCTCTTTCTACTATTTTTTAATCTTCTTTTTGAACAACCCCAAATCCATTGTTGATTTGTCTTGAGGTTGACATTGCTAGCTATTTTGCTTCTTCATCAATGATAGCTCCTTGATTATCTATGAAATTTTCTGCTTGCTACTATCCTACTTTTTATTGTTTAGTTTGTAGAGCTTTTGTTGGGTTTTTTCTTTCCCATGAAATTTATAATAATATCACATCATTTTCTCATGTAAAGATTTCAAGAACTTTTAACATAGGCAGCTCAACTAAAATAATCACAACTCAAAAACTAAAGAAAAAACTATTAATCGCTCCCAGATTACCTTAAGGCAGGTCTTAACTATGCAAAGAAATATGAAATTCTACAAAAGCAGAATTTCCTGATTCAAATGAACTTGAGTTAAAAACTAAAAAAGGAAGGCAATAATTCCTTCAAAAAATAGCAATATGATGAAGCGCTATCAAAATATGAATAGGCTCTCTCCATTTTCAGATACATTGCTTCGAAATCATATGAAAATATGAAAGATGAGGATCTAGAATATTTTCAATTCAGTCTAAACTAAAGTATGAAGAACTATGAGTAATAATATCAAAACCATCTGTTAGCTTTATATTTGAATATTTGTTCCTGCCTAACCAAAAAGAACAAAAAAGAAGACGCTATCCATGCTGCAGATTAAGCACTTAAGATCAAAGAAACAGCCAAAGTTTTCTACAAGAAAGCACAAGCTTACTTGCAGTTTATCAATAGAGAAGCACCTGATATCAAATTGGGATTTTACTATTTAAATAAATGTTACGAAATATCGAAAGACCCTTCAATAATTCAAGAAATGCACAGAATAAAGAAATAACTGCATGAGTAAAGAACAAAAGAAAAAACATGGTTTAAATTTATGTTTGATAAAAATAACCAAACCAATCCAACAACCAGTTAGAAGGAGAAAGTAAAAGAAAATAAAGATTTAAAGCAATAAAAAGGAATATAAACTAGACGGAATTAAAATATCAAAAAGTTATAGTAATAAAAAATCGCATACTACGAGTAGAAATAGGATTAGAAATTGGAAAAGACTAAGGACAAACTCGCCAAGTATCTGAATTTAGATCTAAAAGATTAACAATGGCTTGAATGCTACCATGCTGAATTCATTTCCAAACATGGAAGTAAAATCTACTCGATCATCCAACTCTACGGTTATAAAGATTTTATCGGAGAATATAGAGCCTTGCTTGCTCATAGTTTAGAGTTGAAGAAAGAAGGATCAGAAGATAGTCGAAAATAAGCCTATAAGAAATATTTTTAATGGCTAAAGACCCATCCCATTGATCAAATCATCAAGTATCTTCGTAGATACGAGCTACAAACGCAATGGATCCATGAATAAAGAAAAAAACTTATGGAGTAAAGAAAACAGTAGGAATCGAAATTGTTAAGGAACTAAGATTAGTAAATACTCTAAAAGCAGCTTAAACCATAAAAATAAGTGATGAATGATTAAATTACTCAAGTAACTTCAGATTTGAGAAAGGAACAAGAGTAAACCAAAATCTTACAACCGAATCACAAACAATTACTTAATGGAATAAAAATAGAGACTGAAAAGCTTTAGCACATAGAGTAGATAGTATAAAATCTAGAAATATCTAAAACATCTAGTCAAAGCATCAGAAAAATAAAGTTACTGTCCTTCGCCATATCCTTAGTTATCATCATAACTATCAAATTTTTATTATGATATGTTTTATTAATAAATCATAACCATAATATCATACTTCAGAACTATTTATGATTGTTAAATGCTAGTTACTGCTGAATTTCAAAATAAAAATATAGTGAACTTGTTATACTCAATAATTTTTTTATAACTTGCCTTATAATGAACAGAAGCGACGCTTTTTCTGATTACATGGTTACATACTCAGTTAATAGATCAATTAACCTTTCTCCCACTCTTGGTAGACTTCACAAAAATAAATAGCCTTCTTCATTTGGTCCAACTATCTGTTTGATGAATCGCTCACGATAAAAAATCGAAGAAAGTACAACATTAGATGAAAAATAGGAAACACTGTTGGGTAAAATTTTAATGCTTTCATTCGAAATCGAAAAACTAAGCGAGTAAAATCGTCGTTTAAAATCGTAAAAAGAATAGTTGAGTGCGATTGATAAGTTGAGATAAAAAAGTTCAATGAAAGAGTAAAATTAAAAGTTAAGAAAAAGTGTCTAAAAAAATTAGATCACTTGGAAAGAACAAGAGAATAAATACAATGGGCAAATTTATGAACTAAATCAGAAAATATTGGATGTTGAGGCAGAAAATCGAACACTCAATCGTAGGCTTAGGTAAAATTAAAAGTAGATTGAGGAAATGTTGATAAAAGGCAGGATCAATTCATCAATGGCTGAAAGAGCTAAAATGGAAGCATCTCGTATGTAAATGAGCATGCAAATAAATAGTACAAATATAGATTTGCAAAAGAGCATCGCGAAATAAAAAAATATGGAAATTGAAGCACTCAGAGATAAAATTCTAAGATGCTAGGAGATAATCAAGGATCAAAAATTCATCATAAATGGGCACAAATAATAGGTTAACAAATAAAGAGCCAAACAAATTGAACTTGAAAATCAGTATTCGATGTAAATCGATTTTCTAAGAAAACAACTTAACTTTACACAAAACTAAAATGCTCAAATCAAACAAGATTAGATCAAAAAGTTACAAGCGCTGATTAGAGACTGGCAATCTAGAGCAGTTCGTTCTGAAGAGTAACTCAAAGAAAAGTGCTTGATCATAGCCAATCAAGTTAGGACCATCAATTAGCAAGAAGATAAGTACTTGGAACTGTAAAGAAAACTTCAGGACATCGAATTTACAAATCATTCAAAAATAATAAGAGCAGAGTAGGCTGTAAAACTCGCCAATAAGGAAAAAGAAAGATAAACAAAAAAACTCTTCAAAGAAATTTAAAAGTATCTGTAAGAAATATAAGCCTTAAAGATGACTATCTAGCATTACAAGCAAAATATCGCATAGAAAGATCTATAAGTACAACAGACAACATACGAATTAGCAAACAAACTCAAATAAAAGTAGCAGCAGGTCAAACGATTGAAAAGAAGAGATAAATAGCAATTTTCATAGACGAAAATCAACAAGAGTTTGTCAGTTGATAATTTTGCAATTAATAATAAGCTAAAAGCATCTCAAATGAGTCTGGAACAAATTGTGTCAAGTGTCGTCTAGCTTAAAAATTCACATGACAGGTCAACAAGACTCATAGAGAAAACATTTATAGCCAAAGAAGATTACTACGGAACTTGAATAACTCATATTATTATACTAACCACTTATATTAAACTTTATAAACTGACTTCGTTAAATGCTTAACATATTGAAGGAGAGACAACGTAGGCATTCTTTGGGCTCAAAACAGAAAACTAGCTATGGTTTGCAGTAAATCAATTTAAATATGTTCCAGCCATATCTCCCTGAGAAAAAGGGTAAGCACAGTCATCATGGGTCACGAGTTAATGGAAAAGAAAATCATCGGAATCGAAAAAGTCAAGAAATTAAGTAGACTGGAATACCTGGAGTCAAATTTAAAAATAATTTTGTGAATTGCGAATAAAAAGTCAATGAAGCTGAACTCAAGCAAAAATTATCCTTCAAACATTTGTAAGCTGACACTTAGGGCGAAAATAGAGATAAAATGAACATTACTTTTCAAACTTTACAAATAAATCAAACTTCAAATCGTAAAAAAGAAATGAATCAGAAAAATTACAGTAGGCCCAAAGTAAAAAATGGATAGTATTTATAAAGATATCAAGCAGCCATAGCTACAATTTTTAAAAACTTGGATATCTTTAACAGAGGTACCATTACATAGACAAATATTAACAAATGGATACCTGAAGAAGCCTTATACTTTTTGGGCAAAGTCTTTCAAAAAATAAGACAGGAAAGATTGTATTTATCAAATCAATAATTTTTCAAGCTCTGTCTCCCAATTCTCTACTAGTCAAACTAATAGGATATAAAAGTATTTTTGTAATAGGTAACAGGCAAAAACATCACTCACACGGTATCCATTGATTTCCCTTCATAAGAAAAAAATAATACTTAATCTCCAGTTCAATATAAAATCACTAAAGATACAGATTTCAATTTATAAGCAAAAAAAACTATGGCTTTGATTTAATATCAAAAAAGTCAGTATAAGCCACTTGTACCCTGTGAGGATTTGATTGGAAGTATAAAGTAAAAATAGAAAGTACTTAACTAAAGACTCAATTTGATAAAGGAAAAACAAAATATCTATAACTAGAGAAGCGCTTATACTCACAGTTTGAAAAAGAACGAGCCATCCATTCATGTTTCCAATTCAAAAGACAGATATTTGAGCAATTAGAACTACGATCTCAAAGTATCAAACTTCTAAAGTCATAACAAAAGTTTGAGTGAATTGCAGAAACAGTAAGTTAAAAATTTTTGTGACTTGGCCAAAAACTAGTTTAATTTCAGCTTTCAGCTTCCCCAATTTAAAAATCATCAAACAATAAAACAAAATAGTGTTTTGCCTACAAAAAATCATCAAAAATTACTTTTGAAAAATGAAGTCAAACTTTAAAATGAAGTATTGAATCTATAGCAAGTATAAAAGAATCCAATGCAACTCCGCACTTCCCGTATCGTCCGGCAGAATGTTCGCCCTAAATAAACCCTTAGCCGATAAAAAAGATAAATCGTTAAGCAATAAGATACATAGCGAATTGACCGTCTGAGTAGTCGACTATAGTAGTACATAAAATACAATAGATAAAAAATTTAGAAAAATACAAGATTCATTCGTGAGAATAGTGCACCCAAGGCATGAATTTTGATTATTCTGTTTATAATAATCTCACTATAATTCAAAATAGGTTATTTAAGAATGGATAGCGAAGGAGGACTTGACTGGTACTCAGTCTCCAAAATGAGTTGCTAAAACATCAATCTCTTCAAATTCAAAGAAATTATTTCTGTTACGCATCCTTAACAAAATATTGATAAAGTATCTCTGCAGTACAGGAAAAAATTGCTCATTTTGTTCCAAAAAGCATCATAAAAAATAAAAGAATAGACTCCTCATTTTCTAGCAAGTCATCATCAGTTGTAAATGAAAAGAAATTTTGTTTCGGATCAACTCGCTTAGATGGAAAACTAAGCTTAAACAAACTTCAAAGAGTTTACTAATCTGAAATTCATTCTCAATGAGAAAAAAAGATTGAAAGCGAAGCTTAAATAAAAACTCGAAAAGAAGGGATTTTATTAAAGTAAAAAAGTCTATTGTTGTGCAATATGCAACAGGGAAGACTTTTAAACAGTAGATGCATATAAAACACACATGTTTATCTAGCATAAAGAGAATAACGAAAAAAACAATTAAAGCTCACAACAAATGAATGAGTTAAAGGATCTGCTAATGACTATGAAAGATAAATAGATTGAAATGATGAAGATGTTTCTGAGAGCAAGTAAAGATTTACAAACTTAAAAAATTTAAAAATAGTATGATAAGTAATATAACAAATTTATGCACATTTCAAACACCAAAACAGATGAATCAAAAGAATAGGAAGAGCCGATTTAACTCAAAGCCGAATCAAAATTTCTATTCTTCAGAAAATCCTAAAAATTCAGAAGAGAAATGTAGCAAGATCAAGAATTTAGGAGAAAACTAAGTAAATAAAAAGCATTAAAACAATAGTCGCTTCATAAATAGTTCTATCAACCCGGGAATTATTACAATGTTTTTGGAAGTATCACTGAAAACAAGTCTGAACATATCTAATAGCGGAGGTCTCCCATGAAGATAGAAGATAGTGCAGCGAAATCTTACTCATATTATGATCCTAATGAAGTGATTTCTAAATTCTTGAAACAACATTAAAGCTCGAGGGATTCAAGATTTTCATTGGTACAAAACACCCCAAAACCAAAAATTTAGTTTAAGTAGGAGAAGACTTTGAGATAAAATTAATACATACCATCTTCAATTTCTGACCGTTTAAGATTATTAAATAAAGAAAATGTAAAAAATAATCCTCAATATGAAACCATGTTCTCTACTAAACGCAAATTCTATGAAGAAAATGGTTATATCTTCAACTCAGGACCTTTGATTGATGATAAGGGAGGAGATTCGGATTACGAAGATTATTTCGGCAAAAACAAAAATTTAAATATTTCTATACAAGATGAAGAAATAAAACTAAGTTTTGCAAACCTAAATAAATCGAATTTGCCTGCAAGCAAGGAATCTTTTCATTTGAGCAAGCTACTCTCACCCAAAGAAAATTCTAATAACTCTCTATTAGTAGATAAGGAGAGTAAGTAAAAATCATCTGTTATTGTTGATCTTTCTGATTCTTTTTCGAAAAGAGACTTTTAAATCTCAAAAGATGATGAAACAATTAATCTCAGTGACTTAAAGTTTTCGAAGCTCGAGAAGAAAAAAGAAGAAGAGAGGTTAAACATGTATAAAACTGATGATAAAATTTAAGAGAGTAGAAATATATTTTCCAGATAAAACTTCTCAAAAAATAAAGAAATTCTTATAAAACCTTTACAAAAAAATAGTTATCCATAGAAAAACGATATTGAAATACTAAAATAGTACCAGAAACCAATGATAACTCCTCTTCGAGAATAAAACTATCGATTTACTTAGTAAGGTACATATACGAAAAATTTCATAAAAACAGATGATCGAGCAAACGTCCTCATGATAAATCGACCCAAACTTAACAACGAGAATAATTTAGGTTTGTTAAACTAGTTTTTGAAGGATGAATTCAAAGGGCAAAGAAAGTAGTCCTTTTAAAAAAAGTAGCCAACCACAAGCAATTAATTAGACCAGTTCATACAAAAATGATCATTGAATTATTTTGTTTTACTTCCCTTGCTGACAAATCGAAATCTAAGGACTCTAACTGCTCCCATTTACTTTCTTCATATGTAACCGCGTATTTATTTTTTTCTCATCCCTATGCTCTGCATACTTTTGTGCCTTTATTTATAATTTTTTTATCTTTTTCTATTTTTCACATTTGAGTAAATTTGGTGCAAATTTTTAACAAATTTAAGTTAGCCATCTTAAATTCTAGGCATTGAGGGTCTTTTCGGCCATTTGGTATCTTTTTTTCCATGACTTTATGTATCTTTCTTTGGGAAAAAGCAGATAAAAGATGCAGTTAGCAAATTATTAGTATAGAAGCATCTAGAAATGAGGTCGCTGCTTTATATTAAGTTCTGCTTCTTGAAGATATCCGTCTAAAAATTTGATTTAACTTTAACTATTGCAAACGATTGTCTTTAATGTAATTTGTCCTGGATCAAAATTTTAAGAAATTAAATAATCTAAAGCATCTTTTATAGGCCTTATCGTCTAAAATAGCTCTTCCTATGTGAAACTACTCATTTCTCTTGCTGCTTCAGCCAGAGTTTTCTAGTATTTTTATGTCAATATTCCACAGTTTATGGTAGACTACTCCAGATTACCTTACTAAGTTGCGCTTTCGACTTATATTTTGAAGATATTGATGAGAGCTTAATGTTTGAGATGCTGCCTCTTGGCTAAAGCTGAGAGGGCTGATGGAAAGGTAATGCGATATCTCCGAAAGATCATTTTGTTGGTTCCATCAGTGAGAACGATATGTTAGGGTTTTTCTTGCACTATTTTGAATATTCTATATTAATTTTTATTGGGAATATCGACTTTCATTCGTTTGCTATTCAGTTATTATTAATATTATTTTATCATCTTTTAAGTTAGGCTTTTCAGATACTTCAAATATTTAAGTCGATGCCCAATTTCAGCAATTCATAATTAGATTCGCATGTTTATTTATTAATATGCTTAATTTAAATATAGTTTGAATGTAAAATCAAGCTAAAACCTTGACCTTAATCCAAAAGAAAAATATACAATCCGAAGATATCAAAGAAATCGTACTGCTTCTTAACTAACCTCCATTCAAGGAGAATGTCTCTTTGGTCGGACTTGATTAAATGACCACTTTCGATTTGGGAGATCTAGTTTTTAAAATATTCAAGTATCTTGATTCAGATATTAACATCAATGCCAGACAAACACAACCTCAAGAAATTATTTTTCAAGTAACTTAGTTTTTGAAGATACTGTCTTATGAAAGCGACTTCAATTCGGATTGAGAGAATGGATTGCTTAATGGTGATCGCAAAGTTATCTATCCGATTTACTATTTCTTACTTAAAAATCATACTGCACTAAAAAAAAGAGCATACCTTGCTAAATTTTTAGTGCCACTTGATGTACCTTAAGAATTTGCAGGTGATCCCTAGCTCAAAAAATTAAATGAACAAATGAAAGAGTTGCAAGCTGAGTTTCAGATAGTGCACGAATAGTTCGAAGGAGTTTAATCAAATTCTCTCGTATTTGTTCTTTAACATAGAATCCCGCAGATTTGAAAAAAGAACTTAACAAATTATAGCAATAAAAATAACAGCTTACTACAAAGATAAATACAATGAAATCTAAACACGGCAATAAACCTTAAATGACAGCAATGTTGATTCCGACTAGTCAGCTAAGAAAATAACAATAAGAAGAAGTCAGAATATCTTAAAAAATACACTCCTACAGAAATCAACTTGAAAATGCTGAAAATCAACTCATGAGTCTACAACAGTCACTAACTGATGCGAAAAAAAGTTTGTCACCGAATAACTCTCCTTAGCAAATGCTTCACGCTATTAGGAATTAAGTTAAAAAGAATAGAGATATAGTGAAAGAGAGAATGACAGTTGAGTATAACTAAAGACTGAAGAAATTACAACAAACTTAAAAAATGTTGGCATAACCTCCCATTACTCAAAACGAGTTGATGATGCTCTAAAATACAATGACAGGCTATAGAAGAGCTGTAGCTGCAATCGAATAAAGACTATCAAAAGAAGCATCTAAAGATGACAAACTAGCTATTTACAAAGGTCAGGCAGGTCTCGTCACTAAGAAGAAAGAACAAATACAGTAGAGTTTGAAGAGAGAGTAAGATGATATGTCTCGACTTGAAAACTAAATCCGTAAAAAAGAGTAACAAATCAATAAATTAAAAGGTGCAGGTTTCAAGAAAAACAAACTAGAAGACTACATAAATGAATTAAAATAGAAAAAGACAAACTACGCAAAATGCAAAGCCTAAATATAATAAATCAAATGGTAAAGTAGCAACCTCCAAAGAACTTACCAACTACTCAAACAGCAAAAGGATAGATATGAAAAACAATTTGGCTTAGTAGATGGTTAAAAAGTGGCATCTTAGGTTAATATCTAGGGTGCAACCATGGATGAACTCAACAAACAGATTGATAAGTTACTTGATCAAATCAAAAAGAAGAAGGCGTAGCTTGGTCCTAAATTGGAGCAAAAGAAGAATATTTTGAGTGAATTTTAAAAAATAGAGAATTAATACAAAGCTAAAAAAGTAGGATTTTTGGGAATTACTAGTAAAATAGAAGATGATCAAGGAAATCGATTAAAGAGTGGCCAAACTCAGAAATTAAGTTTAAGGAATGGACACCAAACTGCAGCTCAACAAACTCAAAAATTAACTCATTGACTTGAAAACCATTCGACTAAATGAGTAAGCATAAAACAGCAAAGGCAATGGTAAAGGATGCTGCGGGGAAAAAAGTTATCAAGAATATGTGAAGGTAAAATGTCAAGAAGGAGACAAATAAATATCACTGTTGACAGCCGAAAGGCAGAGAATTGCTGAGAGACATATGCCAAGCATGTAAAAA
>Ga0194117_10006157_pt1 | contig 10618 bp, 8 predicted proteins | sample TA2MahsurfametaG_FD_160579 | JGI IMG/M metagenome (GOLD analysis project Ga0194117, IMG submission 160579) | Freshwater microbial communities from Lake Tanganyika, Tanzania - TA2015009 Mahale N1 surface | ecosystem: Environmental > Aquatic > Freshwater > Lake | place: Tanzania: Lake Tanganyika...
TTCATCCTCATCATCTTCTTATTCATCTTCATCATCTTCTTCATCATCTTCTTATTCATCTTCTTATTCATCTTCTTATTCATCTTCATCATCTTCATCATCATCTTCTTATTCATCTTCATCATCATCTTCTTATTCATCTTCATCATCTTCTTATTCATCTTCATCATCTTCTTATTCATCTTCATCATCTTCCTCATCCTCATCCTCGTCTTATTCATCTTCATCATCTTCTTATTCATCTTCATCATCTTCCTCATCCTCATCCTCATCTTATTCATCTTCATCATCTTCTTATTCATCTTCATCATCTTCTTATTCATCTTCATCATCTTCCTCATCATCTTCCTCATCCTCATCCTCATCCTCATCATCTTCTTATTCATCATCTTCTTATTCATCTTATTCATCTTCCTCATCCTCATCTTCCTCATCCTCATCTTCTTATTCATCATCTTCCTCATCCTCATCTTCTTATTCATCCTCATCTTCTTATTCATCCTCATCTTCTTATTCATCCTCATCTTCTTATTCATCCTCATCTTCTTATTCATCTTCATCTTCTTATTCATCATCCTCATCTTCATCTTCTTATTCCTCTTCCTCCTCAACTTTAGCCTTCTTTCCTTTGCCAGTTGATTTTGCTGGGGCAGGTTTGGGAGCTGGTTTAGCAGCTTTCTTGGGAGCAGTCATAACTTGCTCGAGAAGGCAAGCGAGAACCAAAACTAAGAGAACAAGTTTGTTCCAGATGTTCATATTAAAATATCTTAATAAATATTAATCGAAATCAAATGGTTTTATATTAGATAATAAGAGCCTTGATTAAAATTCATTAAGATATTCATCAGTTTCAAGAAAGTAAAGTCAAAAAAGTTCTCATTTAGGCATTCCACCTGAAACTCTTGAAGGTTCATAACATTTTTAACGAAGTTAAATTTTACTACTAAAATAATTTTGTATATTGATTTAAGCATTAAACATAAAAAACCATCTGAAGATTTTATTCCAGCTGCTGATAATAAAATAGTCATAAATATTTAACTTTAGATCATCATGCTCTCTTTTTTCATACCCAAGCTGGGAAGTTACTTATCTTCTCTTCAAAATTAAACTTTTGGTTGTTAATAGAATAAGCCAGCTTGATCTTCATTACCACGCCCTTCTGTCCTGCCATTGAGTTCACTACATGAAGAGTCTAAATAAAAAAACGTATACCTGATGAACGACTTCACTTGAATAAGGCTGCAATATCATCGCACTCAAAGAGTTTATAGTGAGTTTGACATGTTTTAGGACCGCAGCTTGGAAAGAAAGCTGTGTCACTGTATTATCAGTCTTGTTGATATAAGTAGTATAGATTTTTGTAGAATCTGCTCCTTACTTGATACAATCCATCCAAATTTGTAGATGCTGATTTTCGTAAGCTAAGAACTTATTTGGATTTGTGTTTATAATCGGTTTAAATCCAGTATTTGAAGATAAGGCTGATTGTTGAAGAACTGTCGGCTGTGAACTATTTCCTAAGAGATTCATTCCAAAGTTAGTTTGAGGTTGAGGTGGTTGTATTTGAGGAACAACAGGTGTAGTAGGAGCACCAAAGTTAAATCCTAAATTGACTGGATGAGAAACAGTTTCGACAGGTTGAGGTTAACTTATTCCAAAGCCCATCAAATCAGCTCCAAAGCCAAGATTATTAGTAGGCGGAGCAACTGTTTGAGTAGGAGGAGTCGGAGTTGATAAACCACCAAAACCTAAAAGATCACCTCCTAATCCTGAATTAAGTGGTTGGACAGGTTGTGGGACAGTTTGAGTTAGTTGTGAAGTGCCAATCTACAGCCCAAAAATGTTGAATGGATCATTATTTTGGACTGGATTTGAGATAACAGGTTTAGGTTGACTCTAAATTGACTAGAATGAAAATCCACCTAAGCCAGAATTAAATAAATCGTTGTTTTGAGGTTGTGGCTTAACTTCTGGAGCCTTTATAGGAACATTTGGAACTAAATCATCCTAATCGAGCAAGCTAGCTGTCTTTTTAGGTTGTTCAGGTTTTTTTTCAACTTGAATCGGTTCAATTCTATTTTGTTATGGTTGTCTAGTTTATGTCTATCTCTTTCCTATCCTAACTTACCGAACTTAATGTGGACTGTCAGATTTAGAAATATGTTAATCATAGTTGATACTCAGTTTATCAGGCATTTTACAAGCGCTTAAATCAATATCTATTTCTGTATCTCCAATAGGTATCGATTTGAACGTTTAGACAGTAGGTTTGAATGGTTGAACAGGAATACAAATCTATTTTTTTCTATCCTAATCCCAACTTTTTTACATTAGTTTTGCATACTCGCATGCTCTTTTTTGGACTTATAAATCAGAATGAGTTTCAAAACTTTTGATAATTTTTGTGATTCTAGCTTTATCACTAAATTTTTAGTAAAGCTTCAACAAAGTAGATAGTCCATAAGCGATGGTATCATTACTCACACCAACTTTGAAAATAATACTTTCAATTAAGTCTAAAACGTGAGATTCAGTTATTTTGGCCTTAGTAATTTTGAAAAGCACATGAGAGAGTTCTCCAATCAAGAACAAAGTCATACTACTTAAAGCATCATTCTGAGGATTCTAAGCAGACGAGAAAAACAGTTTTGCCATGCAATATTCTTGAAGTTGAGGTGTTGATTGAACCAAATACACCAAAGATTTAGCTGACTCTTACTTCACAGCTTGATCCGCATAGACTAAAACTTTTAAAATAGTATCGAAATGCCAACGTCTACTTTGAGAGTGCTTTTCAACGATCAGACAAATCTTTAAGGCAAGTTAGGTGATAAACTCTTCATCACTTGCAGTTAGCAGTACATTTAATAAATCTTTAACGATAGAAGGTGAATTGTCAGGAGCTGCAATAACGTATAAAAGATCTAAAGCCATTATTCTTATCAATATGTCATTTTCATTTAAACATTCAAAGATAGTTCCTTTGTGTGTTTTCACTATTTTAAGATCATATTTAGTCATCAAGTTTAGATTGAATAAAGAAAGATACTTTGAGTTTGCATCTTTAACTGATATGAATTTTGTTAAAACATTAGCCACCATTTCTCTTAGCTGAGGAGTTGGTTAGAGTTGCATGAAACATTGGAAGCATTCAAAAAGCACTGCATTAGCTCCATTTTTTAGGTTGTTTGAGACACGAGAACAAACAGAATCATGACAAATAACCAAGATTTCAGCTAACTGTTTATCGAAGTTGTTATTATGCTTTCTCAAGGTTCTTAAGAACTTGAGTATGGAGACTTGAAGGAAAGGATCTTGAACACCTCCGATTTCATATTCTGCATTATGTTATTGAGCAATCAGTCTATAGGCTCTAGCGATTTTGGGAACTAGCTCAACTAAATTATTAGTAAAAGATTCATTAACTTGAATAACATTCTCCAAAAATGCCATGCAGCTGAGCAGAACTCCATGACTTTTCTCTTCCAAGCAAGTTGAAATTTTAGGTAAAAACTAGGAGATATACTCAGGAACTCTTTTGATAATTTTAATAGCAGTTAAAATAGCTTTCTTTCTAATGTATGCAGAATTGTTGCTAATACACTACTTTAATTTTGATTTACTTTCAAAACGTCTTGATGCAAATCTCTTGCCAACTCTGAAGTACAAATTTCACTCAATACACATAAAACAAGGCCTACAATATTGTTGTTATTGCTGCTTAGATCTATCCTAATACGATTTGTCGCCATCATCAATAACTAAGATTTTTAATGGGAGAGTTGCGTTAGACCTAAATAAAAACTGACTTACCTAAATATCCAATACGCTTTTCAATAAGAGAATTGTTAGAGATGAGCTTGAGGCATTCCATTTGTCCGAAATTTGTCTATTGACCTGACATGTTGATAAAGAGAAGCTTTGTGACATTACGTGGTCTCAATGTGTCTTCATTTTTCTAGATATAAATTGAGATACAGCAAAAGACTCTCTGATTGCAGCCATTTATTTTTGATACTCTGCCCTTTCTTCAGCTTGAGTTTTGCAGTTTCTAATTTTAGTGATGAATTCGTGAAGCCTGATCATTTAAATAGTTATTTAAATTTATCCAAATTAATCAATGATGATGAGTCTTTTTTTGGCCAGGCTCAGGAATGTCCTCATGAGTATCATGATGGGTGTGTCTTGTACGTTCATATTCGAAGTTCTCTTTGTGATAGTTAGTATTCTGATCTTGCCAGGTAGCAGGTTCGGACCTTGTTACTTATGAGTAATGCTCTCTCAGCCATTCATTTGTAACTCTCATATCTTGAATGGCATCAATGTCCATATCTGCAACGGGTGATAGTTGTTGCTTAGGTAGTTCAGTATTAGTCAATCTTCTCCAATGTGTTTCAACTCCTTCCATGTGCCATTGATTCATAACTGCGACAATATTTTTATGATTTCTCAAAGCATATAAATCTCTGAAAATTCTTTCATCTCTCTGATCAATAATTATACTCTTTTGTTTGGGAGCTACTTTATTGAAAAGTCCTACAAGGAAATTTATTCTACTACGATCAATAGATTCAGCAAATGCTTATCCTCCTCTAACGTGTAAAGTGTTCATGAAATCATCATATTGAGAGGTCCAACTGCTGCAGATTTTCATTGTGTTTTTAAATCCTTTATAAAGGAATGTATGTGGATAAAGATCTGGCTCAGATCTAAGCGATTCAATAACAATTGGATCAAAAGTATGACCTCCGAAGAATTTAGCCACATTGTTATTTTAAGCGTGCTTCAAAGCGTAGTACATTTCAAGACCAGGAGTTAACATGTTGAAATCTTCTGGCAATCCTGCGGATAAATGACTATATACTCAAGACAGTTTAGAAAGTGTATCTCCAGATTTGATATCTTGCTCTAAAGAGAAGACCTCTGAGATGATTTTAGAATCTATATGAAGGTTCGGGGAAATTTTTACTAACTTCGCTAAAAAGTTGCTGATTATTCACCTTCATTATAGATGATTTACATCGACATGTTTCGCATAACTCCACCATTCAGGAGAAGCTTGAACATAAATGGCATCGGGATTAAGTTTTTATAAAAGAGTACGGGTTCTGTGTGATAAAGTAGTTGAAGAATTAGTAGTTCCAATAAGTGTGAGTTTTCTTTGGGTGGCAGGATCCTCAAGGTTTACAAGGGTGTTGGTGAATGGAGAGAAGCGGTTTGCAACTCGATTGTAAATATGGCTATCAACGTTAGCGTTTCTTACGAAGCGATGTATGACTTTAGTTGCACTCATTAAATAACTATATCAAACACCAGATTAACTCTTTCCTTCAATAAATACAATAATAAATTGTGGGTTAAATAAATAGTCTCTATCTTATCAAACTCCTAACTTTTTGTTGTTTATTACGTTTATCAAAGATTCCTTCACTTCGATTATTTTATTGAGGTCGTCAATTTCTCTTCGTAATTAGTCATTCTCAGTTTAAAGCAAAATAACTTGCTATGTGATTTTTTTGTCTTTTTAGGCCAAAAGTGCTCTCATTCTAGCCTGCATTTCTTAAGATAAGAGTTGTTCTTTCTGAGAAAATTCCTCTCTTACTTCACTTATTCTAGATTCGAAATCTTGTCCCATTTCATAAATCTAATCTTCTTTGATTTTTTCAAGCCTTTTTACTCTCTCAAGCCATTATCTCTCTATTTTCTAAATCTTTTACTGATTTTGTTCTTCACAACGTTGGAGCAATCTTCTTTATTCCTCCAGCTACATTTATAAAGATTAATATGCCCTCTGATATTCTTCAATTTTTCTCATCGCTTATCCTAACTAATTCCTGTGTGAAAGTAAAATTCCTTGATTATGTTAAATTTTATAATCTTAAAACTCGGCTATGAGATTATTTCTTTCCTATTCAACTTCTTTTAGTCTCATGTCTTTTTCCTTTTACAGCCATTAGTATCGTTATTTCCATCTCACGAGTTATCTGTTGACACGCTAGTTTTATTGTTCCAAAAATTTTTGTTTTATAAGCTTCTCCTCTAATTAGCTGTCCTTTTCTTAAAGCTCAGCCTAAAGTTTTTGTTTTTCAACAAAATAATTGTTAAGCAAAGTTTTCATCTATTTTTATTTTGCCTCCCAAATCCTTTTATCTTAGATTCTATCACCATTATTCGATCTCATTGAAGCTGTAATTTTTTGATTGAGAGTTTGCAGTTCCTAATTTTGTTTCTTTAGCCTAAAAACTTCATTTTAAGTTTATTCATTTTCCTGCTCTCTTATTTTGAGCTTCTAAAAATACTCATTCAGCTGGTTCTTGAGATCTTATACTTTAGCCTTTAGTTTACTCTCTGCAAGCTTATGCAGTTAGTTAGTCTATGTCAGATAGTGTATTCTTTATTCATGTTTTTGGTTGAGTATTTTATCCTTTTGGAGAGAGAAGTTGCTTTCTTGTTCTTTACTTCTAAAATCTTTCAGCCTGCTTTTGATTTTCTTAGTCATGAAAGTAAACAGATTTGTTTATGATGCAATTTCATTGAGCTCAGCAAGTTATTCTTTGGGAATACTAAACTCTTGTAATAGAGCGATTACTTGCAACTTCAACTTAAAAAAAATCTCTTCATGTTTGATTTTGAACAGATTTTAAAGTCTCTACATCTTACTATCTGCAAATTCTTTGAGATTTTATAACTATGACTACAACTACTCTGCTCCAAGATATTTCTTTAGTTTCTCTATAAGATTTTAACACTTATTGCTCAACTCCCTTATCTTTAGTTCCTTATTTTCATTCTATTTTCGCAATATTTAAATTGTTCGAGTCGACTATCCTTTTAGAAAGGTAGATGCTCTTGCTTTATCGTCATTAAACATTCCGATTGATAAAAATTTACTTGAGTAATTGTTTTATGGAAGTTTGAGTGTGGAGGCGGACTTAGCTTTTTACAGTTGTTTTTATTGGAAAGTAGCTTGGGGACTGAACATAATTTAGTTTTTGATAGAACTTTGATGTTTCTCACTTTGATTAATATTCGCTTTTGTTTCTATCTATACATTTTAAACCTTCTCTTTGCTGTCTGTGTAAATCTGTTTGATCTGAGCCCGATAAAGAGCATCAATTTCTTTCAATTTATCTGACCTCGAGGTGTTGGGTTTACGTTTGTTCTCTTCACCCTGCAGATTGTACTTACTCATAATAAACTCAGTACTTTATTAATAAAAAAACACTTTCAATCATTAAATAAAGATAATATCTTCTAGTCACTACAATAAAACATTTAATCAGTTTTAATTTTTTAAATCTATGTAGATGATATATCTGAATTTGTTACTAATTATATATTATCGAAAGAATCAATTATTTTAGTAAAATCTTTGAAAACAAAAAATAAACAATCAGAGTGGTCAACGATCCAGCTTCTTACCATTAATACCTCCCACAATCATGTTCTCTTCTTTTCTTTTATTAATGCTTGCTAAGGTCTTCTTAAAAACGTTATCTTGGGTTTTAGTTGTAGCTCCATAAAGATTTAACTTTACATCCAATCTTAGTTGATGAATAGGTGGTAAAGAACTTATTTCATCTTCATTGAGCTGCTCAACTTTCTTCTTCTTTACTTTCATGCTTTTCTATGGAGTATCATCGTGTTAAGTTGCCTTATTGATGGAGTTAGAATGAGGCATGCCGAATATAGTCGATCTACATTTCTATTGGAAGATATCACTGAAATATTCATGTTTCATCGCCTCTTTGGCAGTAATGCGCTCAGCTGGATCATAAGCTAGAAGTTTATAAAGCAGATCTATCAACTACTTGGAAGCATTCGGTAATAGTTTCTCAAATCCAATACCTTTTTTTTGAGGAAAATTAAATTAATTTTGGCTCATGTGAGTAGCTCTACTTTTAAATAAGTCTATCAATGATTGCTTGGGTGTGCCCAAAACTTTGTTTATTTTATGGATTTGATCGAGCTCTCCTTTACCGTTGAAAAGAGGATACTTTGCTATCATCTCGAACAGCACACAACCGTAGCCCCAAATGTCCATCTTCAGATCATAGTATCCATCAGTCATTAGACATTCGGGTGCTCTATACCACCTTGTGGAGATATACTAAGTATAAGGCTGTTTTGAAAAGATTCCTACTTTTCTATAGTCGTACCTTTACACGATCCAAAATCAGCGAGTTTGATATTGTCTCCCGAAATGAGCACATTTTCAGGTTTGATATCTCTATGAAAAATGCCTTTGCTGTGAATATACTCGATTGCTTTGAGCAGTTCAAACATATAGTATTTTACTTTTTGAGGATGTAAGTTTTTATTTCTCACCAAACACTCGTAGAGATTCTGTTCCATAAGTTCGAACACAAGTGCAAGTTTACCTAAATAACTTCCAAATTACCAGTGGGTTCATCATAAAGCACTTAAATGAGTTTTATAATATTTTCGTGTGGTGTAAGCAGTTTAAGTGCCTGTATTTCTTTTAGCTTTTTAACTTTCTCAATAGTTTCATATTTTTTCTTCATGCACTTGATGGCCACCAACTTGTGGTTACGGATGGATTGAGCCATAAATACCTAAGAGAAGGTACCTTCTCCTTTTTTGGACTACAGACGATACTGATCCATCAGATAGAAACTTTTAAAATATTATATACCTCCTCTAGCAATAATACTCAATAAAGAAAATCGATAGACTTGATATACAAAATAAAATGCTTTTCAGTTATATCTCAACAAAATAACGATCTTTAGGAAGGAATGGAACATTTGTAATAGATTATAAGAAAATATAAGCGATGATGTCAGTTTTTGAAGACTATCAATATTGCTGTCATGTTGTCGCATCCAATCCCTGACACAGTATCAGGAGCCACCAAAAACTCAAGCAGATCTTCAACTACTTTTCTAACACTACCCTTTGTCTTGAGAGCCTATTTTACTAAATCTATGATGCCTTGACTATTCTAGACGTAGTTCTACCATATTCCATCACAACCGAGCAAGATGAACTAGTCTGTTTTTTTGCGCTAAAATTATTTCACATCAGGTTTGCATGTTATCATCTGCTAGTCGTACCCGAGTGTATTGTTGCGCTTGTAGTCAAAGTCACCTAGAGATCGAGTTAAATTTAGGCCACCGTTCACTCTTCCCATTGATATTGATCCTCCTGCCCTTTTGACTCTAGCCTCTTCAATTGGAGAATCTGGTTTGTGATCTTCGGAAAATGCGACTGCCTTGCCCTCACGACACAGAACAGATCTTGAGTCTCCAGCGTTGGCGACAAAATAAGAAGTAGGAGTAATGAGTATAACATTAGCTGTGCAACCTACTCCTCCTCCTATATACTCCAGATGTTAGGGCATCTTATTTAAGCCTGGGTTTCTTATTCTATTCAAACCTGCCTGTCCTTCTGGCAATTCGAGAATCTGATCTACACGTCTGAAAGTTTCATCAAGTGCTTCTTTAAACTGTTTATTTTTATAGAATTGGCAAGTTATGAGTTCCCTCGTAAAAATCTCAGAAACAAATCTACTCACTTCCGAACCTGTATAAATGCAAAAATACCTCCATGCCCATCGAAAACTGCAAATAATGAATTTCCATCTCCTATATCAAGGTTATGAATGGCGGCATCCTACATGTTTTTTCTCCAACCTGAGTGAGTTACAAAGTACCTTGCATTTAGGCTGAAACAAAAGAGAGAGTATTGTTCTGTCCCTCAGCTATATGTTTTTCCTTGTTGGGTTATGACAAATATACGCCCATTTTAGCAATCTATAAATATCTAATATAATACAATCATTCTTCATAACCATTTATAAAATATGGTCTCATATATGATCATTTTTCACCATCAATTTCTGACTATTGTGCAGTCTCTTCCTTGTATTCCTCAGAATGTGGGGCTTAATATTGTTTGGAAGTTGATTTTGTTTAAATTTCTTCGGAATAAGCCTATTCATCTTTTTTTACTGACTATTCGGTCTCTTCTGCATTTTCAGGCAAGCCATTATTGATATTAATGACTTTCGAGAATTCCTATTATTTGACTTCTAATGATGGTTCCTTGTTCATTTATTATCTGAAGAAATGTTCCTTGCCTTGCTTGCCTCTTACAATTATGTGCTTCAACTTATATTTTTCAATCAGGCCCATAATGTTATCAATACTAAGTCTCTTCTTGGTCCCTTTTGATATTTCAATGTATTTTTCTACAATTTACTTATGATCAAAGGTATTCTTGTTGCAGCTGATAATCCACTGGATAAGCTCTATTTCAACTTCCAAGCTATAGACAGCCCGGGTTTTGACTGTATTTCTCCCAAAATGTTATTTATTCTCTTCAACCTCATTACCTCGATTGAGTCTTTGCTCCCTTGGCCTCAAGAGTAGTCTTTAATGAAATTATTCTTCATGATGTGGAAGAGGAGTAGGTAGTTATTCCTCTAATTTGATTTCTTTGAAACGTTCTCCATATAATGTATTAACAATAGTGATAAATTCTTGATAGATAATTTCTCTGAGTTCAAGTTTGGAGAACTGATTATTAGTTTAATTTTCTGCCTGTGAGAGAGTATCTTCAAGTTGGCGAATTAGTGGTGCAAGTTGTTGAT
>Ga0194117_10006160_pt1 | contig 10615 bp, 10 predicted proteins | sample TA2MahsurfametaG_FD_160579 | JGI IMG/M metagenome (GOLD analysis project Ga0194117, IMG submission 160579) | Freshwater microbial communities from Lake Tanganyika, Tanzania - TA2015009 Mahale N1 surface | ecosystem: Environmental > Aquatic > Freshwater > Lake | place: Tanzania: Lake Tanganyika...
TGGGGGGCACAATATTATTAAAATGGGTGTTAATAATATACATTATATATTTTGTACCTTTGTTTTATATGACAAGACCAAATAAATGTGCGGTAATTCTTGTTCGCGTTAGCACTGCAATACAAGATTTTGAACCACAGGTTCATGACTTAATTAGATATGCCGAATCTAAGGGATTCACTAAACTTCATAGGATTCAAACCAAAGAAACTGGTTTAGCTGATATTAAAAACAAACAAGGATTTGAGGAATTAGTATCTTTTATTAATGAAAATTCTGAATACAACACTGTTTTTGCAACCGAACTATCCAGAATAGGTAGGAAGCAATCTGTTCTTCATGAAATTAAGGACTGGTTCATTAAAAATAAGATTCAACTTTATTTGAAGGATACAGGTTATTCATTATTAAATGATGACGGATCAGTTAGTGCCGCAGGAGAAATTATGTTTACACTTTTCGGTTATTTCGCAGAAAGTGAAATTAAAACTAAGAAGGAAAGATTTAAAAGATCTAAGATGTTGTTAAATTCTGAAGGATACTCTATTTCAGGAAAAAGACTCTTTGGATATAACAGGGAAAAGGACCCTATTCGAAATAAAAATAGATATGTTATTAATGAAGTTGAAGCAGAGGAAATAAGAAAAATATTCCTCTTATATTCGGAGGGAATAAACAAAAATTTGAGAGAAACATCAATAAGTAAGTTGGTTAATTATTGCATTAGTTTGAACTTTTCTAAGTACACTAAAAGCAAACGTAACATGAATAAATTACTTAAAGAACAAGCTTACATAGGAGAAAAAATAACTGATAATAAAAGAAAAAACCCTAATTACATCCCAGGAAATGGTGAGGATCAATACATAACAACAAGAAATAAGATAATTTATCCTCAAATTATTTCAAAAGAATTATACTTCAGTGTTCAGGATCGATTAAGGGATAATAACACTAACTGTGATAAAACAAATAAGCACGTAACAATATTATCTAAGTTACTAAGATGTTCCTCCTGTAAGCGGTATTTTACAGCACAATATAGATATAATTCAGATGGAAAATCACAATGCTCTTATCGTTGTAATTATACCCGTTCTCTTAAATCTTGTGGAAATTGGAAATCCATTTCTATGAGATTAATTGATTCTACGATATGGTCATACATCAAATCAGACATTTCATCTATTTGGGATTATTTGGTTGAGCTTAAAAAAGATCATGAACTTTTTGAATTACAAATTAATAATTTAAAAAATCGAAAGTCAACTTTAATCCAGAACCTTGACTCTAAAAATCGGAGATTTAATGCATTGGTTTTCCATGATGAACTAAGTGAAAAAGAAAGCTTTGAAGAGTATCAAAGGTCAGCAAATAAATTAAAAAAAGAAATTCAAAAATTAGACTCTGAAATAATAAGTTTAAATGAGAAAATACTTATAGATAAAAAAGAATATCAGGAAAATTTAGATCAAAGAATTATCGACGATATTGATAAGATTGAAATTAATAAAAAACGTATTGAACAAATAGTAAAACTATTCATAAAAGAAATTGAATTGATTTTCCAAAATGTTAGATTCTCCGTAATTAAAATAAAACTTAATGACGGATTAACCAGCAATAGTAATTCAACCGATTATAAAAATTATTATTCTCATGTGGTAATAGATAAAAGAGAAACCAATAAAATACGAGTAATCAAAGTTATTGACTTTATACATTTTGACACCGACTCATTTTATTTCAAAAATCAAAAAATTGAACTAAATCAACTTTTTGAAAAAAAATGGAATACTGGAGATTTAATCAATGTTTTTCAAGAAAATAACCAAATGAACATCTTTATCAAAGAATTTCAATATGTTAAGCTTAATCTCTTTGACAAAGAGGATTATCTAAAATAATTTACCAACTGAATTATGCCGCTTTCGGTAGGTTTGTCTGTAAATCATTGTTATTTTCCAATAATTCATTTTTTTTGAGCTCAAAGGCAGATTTAAATATTTGTTTTTCTCCATCATTGATACAATAAAAGATTGAACCATTATTCTCCCACGTTTGAAATACATGACTCCTATTGTTGTCCAATTCATCGAAAGACAATTTAAACAGACACCCAGGATGTTTTTTCAGAATATTAATGATCAATATCTTTGCAGATAAATGATTTGTTATAAAACGAAAAATTATTTCCGTTTTTGACTTTTTTACAATTGACGAATGATCAATCGATTCTGTCCCCCAATTATTAAATACCCAATCGTGATAATCTTGAACCTTGTATTTGATATACAAGTTCAATTGTTCTTCAAACGATAATAACAATTTAGATTTTAATAATAATACATCATCAGGAATCTCAATAATACTTTTAATATCTTCATTAATAATATCATCATAGAGTAGTTTGATGTTATTTTCATCCCCTTGGATTATGAGTGTATTTAAAATGTGAGAAATCATCTGTTTCTTTTTTAAAATCTAATCTACAGGTATTACTAGTAAAGAATTATAGTTCCGCAACTTGTGTTTAAATTCACCAAAAAACTCTATCCCCCCCTCAAAGCGAACACCATAATTTATTACTCACCAACTCATAAAATTGAGTTGGGTGATATTTATTTGTATGGACAATCGATTTTCATTAAAACAGAATCTTTTTAACGCTGTAAACCTGTCAAAATCATATGATAAATCAGAAGTCGTAATAATTAACCTGGAGATCGATATGGATACATCTATGGAGTCGATAGAAGAGATGACACAGGTTCTTATTGACGGGTTAACAAAATATATAAAGAGAACTAATATATACTTCGTAACACAATTCTTGGAATTAAATGGGTTAGATCTTGAAAATCTAAGTCTCAATTACAAATTCATACTGTGTGGTAGAAAGTTTAATATTGCTAGATATCAATTAAGAAATATCCTAATCGGAGTCATTGAAGGTGACTCATGGGGAGAATACCGGATAAATCAGGTCAGTAAAGAAGAATTGATTGTAGAACTTGTACCCATCCATTTAGGTATAACCGATTCTAGAATTATAAAAAAAATTCCAAATCAAATATTAAATAAAATCATGTCCGACATTACGGTTATTACCGGGGATCAATTGAAAAATAAACCAATCCAAAACAAGAAACATTTCGCTGTGAAATATGACTAGTCTAAATTTTAGAGTCCCAATTTATCATTTGGATTCAAAATTCGGTGGATCTACATCCAAAATACATCGAATGATCTCTAATAGTCAGCGTAAGGTTGGGGGTGTATCAAATCGTGACTTTTGGTGTCAGCTATCGGATGTAAAATACCGATGTTTTTACAGCGTAAAACATATTCATTTTAACTATTCTTTACCAGAATCAATTGATAATAAAGTCGTAGAAAAGTTAATTGTCAGGATCATGATTACGTTGGGGGTTAGGGTTGAGATAAATTATATTTCGAAATAAACATGGAAATTTTTACAAAGAGGGAATTAAAAAATTACTGGCTAATTAAAGATCTAAAGTGTCCTTTGGAGGTGGTTAAGTTCTCATTTATAATAAACAAGAAAAAGGAAATTGAACTAATAATAAATGGTTTAATAAAACTTATAAAGTACTCAATACGAATGGTATCTGACTCAATACCACTGGCTCTAAATGTCGATATTGGAACAGATGAGGTGTCTGTCAATCTTTACGGATATGATATTCAAAAATTATTAATGTTCGTTTCCATGGACTTTTACGACTATCTCTTTAAATTGGATCATGAGGGTGAGTTAAAGTTTGACATCATTGAAAAGGAAAATCAACTAAAACATATCGACACACCTTTGGTTTTTGCACATGATTTTCTTCATGTAAATTACAAGTTTAAGACCCCAAAAACAATTTAAAAAGTTAGGAATCGATGGTTTATCTACTTACCTTTATGTGATATACATTTTATATTTATTCTTATTCCTTATTCAATTATGGTTAGAGCTAAAGTGTTTCACGTCCGTTTACTGGTTGTTATCATCATTTAATAACCGATTTACGATATAAACCGCAACTGTATAATTGCAAGGTCGTGAGCAAAGTTCTCGTGGAAACAGATCAAACATTTCAGACCTACTTGGTATTTCTCCATGATTTAAGTGGTGCTGATACATCGAGCGAATTAAATTTACTGTAACACACTTTGTTTGAGTTCCACTTATTCGATATTGAAACACGAAAGGAAACAATTCTCCATTTATTCTGGTGGTCGTTGTATTTAAATAGGTATAGACATTTCCATTTGTAAGTGGAATTTGCTCTCCTTGCGCCATCAAACCTGAAATGCGGTTAAATAATTCCTCCATCGGACTAGTTTTTAATTAACCTGATAGATTTATTTAACTCTGGTATTTCAAGGAAATACTGTCCATTGGATAACTGATTTATTGAAATTACAGTTGATTTACCATCAGCTTTACCATCAGCTTTTCCATTTAGGATTTCCCTACCGAGACCATCCACAATTCTGAAACGATCAAATGAAATCTCAGATTCTAGAGTAAGTGACTCTTGAGCTGGATTAGGGTATAATATGACAGAATTTGTCAGCTCTTCTACACTTCCCGATGCATTACTCACAAAATTAGATCGTGCAGAAGAGTAGTTAATCTGTTTCGTTGGATTACAGTTATTCGGATTAACTATTTCAATTTGATAATAGACATTTCCTATTGGAGGGGTTAAGTCAGTATAAGAATTTAAATTGCTTTGAATCGAAGTAAGTAAATTCATTGAATTTGGAGAATTCCCACGATAAATGTTATAACTTCCATAATTAATGCCTTCATATTGACTCCAAATTAAATTCCAAGCTCCTCCTACACCTTGATTAATGGTCAAATGAATGGATTTATGGAAGTCGCTCAACGGAGTTTCTGTTCCACATGTATCAAGTGCAGTAATTTTGTAACGGTATGCTTGAACTGCTGGATTAGAGATTTGGTCGATCCAAACGGACAAGCTGTCGTAATGCCTTGCACCAACTTTTAAATAGACATTAGACACGCTCGATTCTTTGTAGATGAAGAACGAATCAATGGCAGTTGTAATCGGTTTTTCCCACACCACCCTCAAATTGTTTGAAGCTGAATCTACGCCAACTAAACAAATGTTTTGAATTGGCAAAATAGAGGCATTAACGACAAATGGATTAGAGACTGCGGAACAACCGTTAGCGTTGGTAACTTGTACGGTATAACTTCCGGAAGTATTTATGGTCGTGGATGCGGAAGTTGCACCATTGGACCACAAATAAGTTGAATAGCCTGGTGTGGCATTGAGTGTAACACTTCCTCCAACACACGGCTGAATAGTGCCGTTGGAACTAATTTGAGGAGTAGCGATTGCTGAGAAGTTCACCAAAACATTGCCAGAGGAAACCGGACAACCGTTATCAGAAATAATAACAGAATACGTTCCTGGTTGGGTAACAATTAATGAGTCGTTGTTGTTACCAGAAATATAAACGCCATTTTTACGCCATTGGTAGGTGAACGTTGGGCTCGAGTTGCAGGATAATACCACAGATTGACCTGAACACGCTGTAATTGGTCCTACTTCATTTATTACTGCAGAATGCGTACAAGACAAGCCGCCTGTTGTAAAAATGTAATCAGTTAATGTTGTTTGATCCGTACAGCCCGTTACATTATTCATGGCCTCTAATGTTACGGTGTACAAACCGTTTGTTAAATACTGGTGAAATACGGTTGGGTTATTCGATACCGTTGATGTTCCATCTCCCCAATACCAAGTGAATGTGTAATTACTTGGACTGGCTGTAGTATTTGTAAATTGAACTGCGAATGGAGGCGAAGTAAATAATTGTTGGTTGGAAGAAAATGAAGGATTGAAATTGGTTGGGTGCACGGTGAGGTTTAAGGTCACAATACTATCACATCCATTAATAGCCTGAAAGGTTTGTGTGTAATTTCCTGAGGCATTATAAACTTGGTTATTCCAGAGATATGGTCCTCCACAAATTGTATCGTAAATAGAGTAGCTGTTGGTTGTAATTGTAAGGTTAAGCGTTACAGTTGAATCACATCCCTGTGCATTAACTAAAGTGTAAGTTGTGGTATTATTATTTGAATAATAAGTAGTACCATCAATCCAAGTATAATTATCACAAGCCGAAATGACATCAGTTCCATTTGTATTGTTCAATATTGTAAGATTTAAAGTTACAATTGAATCACATCCATCTGCTTTTGTAAGGGTTACTGATGCCGAATTATTATTTTGGGTATACGTGATCCCATCTATCCATGTAAAACTATTACATGAATAATGGGTAGCAACTGTTGCAACATTATTACAAAACTTATAAATCTTTATTTGTCCCTTATCAACTCCACCTAAATCATTGAGAGGAATCCCAACTACTAGCCTTGTTCCATCTGAATTAATTGATAAAGAGCGCCCTAACTGATCTCCAGTAGAAATTCCATTTATATTAAACCCTCGTTGAATCCATGAAAGGCCATTCCATAAAAATACTTTGACCAATCCATTATCAATTCCACTATTGTTATTCCAAGGGTCTGCAACTGCCAATACGGTGCCATCAGAGTTCAAAGAAACTCTGCTTAAACCATATCCCGAAACTTCACCTAATAAATTATTCCCCCGTTGCAACCATTGTGCGCCATTCCATTCAAAAACTCTAACAAGACCTGAAACAGATCCACTTTGGTCTGCAATTGCAACAACTGATCCTGTGGAATTTATTGATACAAATGCACCACTTAAACTTGTGTCTTGGAGTCCATCAATATCAGACCCCTTTTGTATCCAAATATTCCCATTCCATTCAAATACTCTTGTATGCCCAGAAAAGTTTCCGTTTCCATCATTCCATTCTGCACCTATTGCAATGGTATTTCCATCAGAACTTATTGAAACTGAAGCCCCACTAAAATCTTCTGAGGCCTCACCATCTATATCGTTTCCTTTTTGAATCCAGCTATTGCCATTCCAAACAAATACGCGAGCATGACCAGACTGAGTACCATTACCATCATTCTCTGGAGCTCCAATCGCTATAGTATTTCCATCCGAACTTAAAGAAACGGAATAGCCGCTCCAGTCATTTATTGCCTCACCATTAATATCGGTCCCTTTTTGAATCCAACTGTTTCCATTCCAATAAAAAACACGAACATGTCCTGCGTATGCGGTATTAAATATTGACCCAATAGCAATTATATTTCCATTAGAATTAATACTAACTGAATATCCACATCCGTCATTTGCATACTCTCCAGTAATTGTAGAACCCTTTTGAACCCAACTATTGCCTAACCAGTTATAAACTTTAACTTGATTCGCCCCCAATTCTGATACAATTACAGTGTTCCCATCATCACTAATATCAGTAAAAAAGCCTAATTTACCATTATTAATATTTCCATTTACAGGGGTTCCTTCCAATGCCCAATCCTCAAAATAGGAAACTTGAGAATATGAATTGAGTCCAATCAAACAGATGATGGTAATATAAATTAACTTCATAACACCCAAACTAAATTTGTTATGCATATTTTAATAATTTGTGTACGTCTTCAAACTAAAGTGGACTTTTTCTTAGTTTGGGTTTCCTGTTAATTCAAAACTAAATAATTTTTTTGATTTTCCGACTTTTCGGTCATTTTAAATTGCTGATATTCCATTCTTCGCTTGTGTAAAGAGACTCTTTTCAACCTTGCTCTTTCCTTTAAAATCAAGTCTCCACGCCCATAATACACGTCTGCCGGTGTAAGGTTGTTTAAGGATTCATGATAGCGCTCATTATTATAGCGATGCACGAACTTTACGAGTGCTTTTTCTAATTCTTCAGGAGCGTAATAATTATCCAGTTTTACCACATTTTTCATAGTTCTGTGATACCGTTCGATTTTTCCCTGAGTTTGTGGATGCATTGGTCTTCCGTGGATTTGATCCATTCCCAGATTGTCTTTTAGGTAAGATTTTAAATCCGAAGCAATGTAACAAGATCCATTATCAGAAAGCAATTTTGGACGCTGTTTGGTAATTAATTTCGCCTTTCTAATTGCTCTGTCCATTGTTCTTTTTACATTCTCAGACTTCATATTTGAACACAGCTCCCAGTGAACGATATAGCGGCTGTAATCGTCTAAAACCGTGCTTAAATAATACCAGCCCCAACCGATTATTTTAAAGTATGTGAAGTCAGTTTGCCACATTTGGTGTACGAACTTGGTCTTATCGGTGAACTCATCGCCTGCGGAAATAAAAATATGAGCAGGAGAAGTAATCAAGCCTCTTTCCTTTAAAATCCTGTAAACACTGGATTCTGAAATAAAAATCTGTTGCTCATCTGTAAGATGATACGCCAGTTCTCTGGATGATAATTCCGGTCGATCTAATGCTAATTCAATAACCAGGTTCTTTTGTTCCTGAGGAATACTGTTCCATTGTCTTCTGGAGCTTCTTTTACTCGGTTCTAAACCTTCAACACCATAATCTGAGAATGCCTTATACCAAGTATAAAAAGTACTCTTATTCAAGCCGATTTCACGGAGAGTTCTATTCACGCCAAGGTCAGACTCTACAACCATCTTTATGAGTTCTTGCTTTTCTGATACTGTAAAACGCATATACTTTTTGAATTTATCCTTTAATCCAAAATGTCCAATGTTTTTTTTACAATGTCGTAGCGAAGCACCAAATCTGCAACAATCTCTTTTAAACGCTGATTTTCTTTACGGAGTTCTGCTACTTCATCACTTGTGGCTTCACGTGTTGTATCGCCCGCTAAACGCTTCTTTCCTGCTTCTAGGAACTCTTTGTTCCACTTGTAGAATTGTGCATCCGCAATTGAATACTTACGGCAGATTTCTGATACTGACATTTCTGCTCTCATGGCTTCCATTACAATCTGAATCTTCTGCTCAGAACTAAAGACTCTTCTTGTCTTTCTGCGAACATCTTTGATGAAGTTCTCAGTGGTCTGTTTTTTCTTTCTGTTTGTTTCCATAATTAATTAAATTTAAACATTAATTTATTTGGAAACACCTACTAAGGTTTAACCTATTATCGGTCCACTTTATGCTGACGATTTACAACAAAATATCGAAATTGTTGGGTATTTCGGAACTTGGAATTTTTGTTATGTCTCCAAAAACAATGTGATTCCCAATATTAAGTTTGTATGTTTCAACAGCCTCCTTAAAAAAATCATTTGCCCAAACTACTTCAAAACCTGCCTTGATAAACCCGAGATCCAGCCCTCCACAACCTGAAAAAAGGCTAGCTATTTTGTATTTATTGTTCATTTTATATTATCCTGCGATTTTTATCAAATTTACGAATATTGTTAAGGTTTTTTTATGTTTCACAGCATTTCTTATAACGGTTTGCGTGTATGTGCAGTAGCGGATTAGAAACACTTACCTGTCCGTTTAGCACAAAGTTTTTTAGTAGCAAAGACCTTCGATTTACCACTTCACCCGCTATTGCCACATACACGCTGTTATGGGCTGGTTATTAATTAAATGACTTTAATACTCCATTCTCAAAATAAAGATATTGCCCATCATATACCCACTGGTCACCATATGAAGCTCTGTTAATTTTTTCTGGTTTACCCCAAGACAAGAGAACCATTTCTTCAGTAAAACCAACGACCACTTTTCCATCCAATATCTTCCCCCATTTTTCTTGTCCAAATTTTTGCTTATATTTTTCCGCATCCTTTGCTTCAAATACAAAGTTAGTATTATCAGCGTTATCTAAAGAAAGTGGTATCTTTTCTCCTTTGTCATTTTCCAATATTAAAGACAAATTGTAATATTTTTCTTCAATTGTAAAGTCAACACATTTCCATTTGCTTCCAGCTTCAAATGAAACAGGTTTACCCGTGTTCATATCTAACATTGGGTCTGTTCTATTCAGCCAATTTTTCCCACGAACAATAAATTCTTTGCCTAAATTTATTTCTTTTTGTTTTGTGAAAAAACCAACGACAATAAATGGAAATGAATGTTTAAACTGACTGTCATATTCATAATATAGTTTGTCACCGCTTTCCTTCTCTACAAGTTCTAAATAAAACTTTTTCCCATATAAATACTCGCTTTCTTTTGCTTTTGGGTGTTTATGAACTGCAATTACACTAAAATATTTTCCTACTAAGTCGTCATACTTTGAATTGTAACTATCACAGCACTTATAAACTGCTCCTTTGTCGTGTTTGGATTTTGTGTAATCTGTCAAAAATCCGTCATACCCATATTTCCTAAGGCTTTCGGCTTTACCTTTTAAGTAGAGTTCTTGACCAACGTATTTATATACTTCTGTACCCAAGAAGTTTTCAAGACTGTCATAAGGTTGATTTGATATTTCTTCTTTTTTGTCTGCAACCTTTGTTGTTGTGATTTGAGAAAATGACAAGTTGCAAAGCATTAAAGCTGTTATTGTTAACAAAATTGATTTTTTCATTATGCTGATATTTTAGTTTTACTTATTTGGCTTTACAGTTAAGCCCCGTTTTTTCAAGTGGTCGCTGGTCTCCACATTTTTTAATTAAATATTCCAATCTGTCTGTGTCATTT
>Ga0194117_10006162_pt1 | contig 10611 bp, 6 predicted proteins | sample TA2MahsurfametaG_FD_160579 | JGI IMG/M metagenome (GOLD analysis project Ga0194117, IMG submission 160579) | Freshwater microbial communities from Lake Tanganyika, Tanzania - TA2015009 Mahale N1 surface | ecosystem: Environmental > Aquatic > Freshwater > Lake | place: Tanzania: Lake Tanganyika...
TGGGAGGTTATTGTTTTTTTAGTTTTTATTCTATCCTCTGCCTCAATCGCGAAATGTTATCACTCCAAATCTTTGTCTTTTACTCTTCAACTTCAACAGTTTTCACCTTTTTCTTCAATTACTAATTTTATTGACGTAGTTTCTATTTTTACTACTGCCAACTTTCAAGTTCAAACTCACATTTTTCTAGCTAGTTCATCTTCTGTTGGAAGAGAGCGGTATAATGAGTGAGTTGTTATCGTAACATTTCGTAGAGCTTGTTTTACTCGTCATCAACTTTTTACTCTGACATTTTTTGTTATTCTTCGTGCTGAGATTATAGTTATCTTTGGTCCGGTTAATAGTCGGTTTGCGAGCTGGTAGTTTTAGTTGATACAATTCTAGGGGCAAAGGGTTTATTAATCAAACTTTTGACATTATTGCCTCTTATCTACTCTCTTTATAGTTGCTCACTCAACTCGATTATTACTAATTCAGCTTCTCTTAATTTTTTACTCAAAGTTTGTACATGTTGCTCGAAGTTAGCCTAGTTTTTTTTGAATTTATTCAACTATATCATTGCAAGCTCTAATTTTTTGTTGGAAGACACACATGAAAGGCTTAATACATGACATTTTTATTAAAGATCTTGTTTGACTTGTTTTCCCTCCTTTATGATTTAGAGTAAGTTATCAAAATATGGTTTGCGCACTAACATGTAGTGCCCTGAATTGTCAAGTGGTGAGGCATCGCCTGTGCCAAGCACTGCTTGTAGAATGTCTTATTTATGAGATACTATGTCCTTCCTGCGTAAGAGTTGGCCAGCGCTCAATATTTAGTTATTCATATTTTATAAAATATCAATTCTCATTATTTTTATCAGTCAGTACTTTGCGCCATTCAAACGATTACTTATTTATTCCATTAGAATACTTTCACATCCTTCGACTACTTTTCGCACGCCTAATACATTTCCGAGCCAATTCTTGAATATTTACACTTCCTTCTAATATTTTCTAGCTCTAACTGCCTCGCGCTCCATTTGATTTTTCATTTTTTGCTGATCAAAATGCAGTTGTTCGTTTTATCTTTAAAGCTATTGGAACTTGAGATTGTCTTGTGTGATATTTTGATAGCTTATGTCTGCACTGTACTTTGTAGCAAGAAATTCTTCTTCTAAAGCTCGCAAAGTTGATTTTTGATCCTCCACTATCCTCTCTAATCTTCTTTTCTCATCATCTCTTTGTCTGATTGTAGACTGACTGCTTTCAAGTGATGATTTAACTTACTAAAGTAGGGATGCTAATTCTTCCTGGTTTTATCTCATAGCTTCATTTTGTTTGTCTCTTCGTAAAATTTCTTTTTGGTATTCTTTCATAATGGCTTCTTCTCGTTTCTATCTAACTATAAGCTAAGCCTCCAGTTACTCCTTGATTCTTATCACATATGCAAGGTTGGACTGTAGAAGAGATATATCTTCAACTGCTCTTTCCAGAGCTAATTCAAGGTGTTGTATTCTTAAAACTGATGAGGTTTAAGTTATATCGATATCCTGACGATTCTAAGAATTGTTTGAATAGACCTACATTCAATTATAACGAATATTCAATTATGAGAGATATCAACCTGTTTACGTTCCAGGAGTAAACAATTTCTGCCTGAAATAAGTTCGGCTCTATTTATCATCTTCTTTCTATGCCGTTTCTGCTATTGTAGTTGGCTTCTGACGGGTTGAAGAATTATTTTTCGGGTCATTATTGATTGGAGTTTAATTTAACTTTTTATTTTCCGATTCAGCTTACAATTTACTTATTTTATAGTTCTCAACAACTCTCAGTTTCCCGTATATGCTAAAGTTCGGTTTCATATCGGTGATAGGAGGTATGTTAGAAATGTTGAGTATTTCTTTCCTAAGTTTGAGATGTTTAGTCCAAGAAGCGATAAAACTGTTGGGTGGCAACACATTAAACTCATATTTTAAGAAGCTCTCCATCCATTGAATGTAATCATACTGTCTTCGTATTTAAAGTTGCTCGGAAATGAGATAACTTAGTTTACTTCTTGAAATGACTTGTAATTATTTTAGTGCTTATTGGAACATAGCAGTGAGATCATTCTGTATTTAGGAAGTTCTTCTGTTTATCTACAACACTCTTTTACCAACTTATGATAGCAGCTGCTAAAGCTGATCTTTTCTTTTCTAAAGATTTGGGTCCATTTCGTTAATTTTTGTCGAAATCTCATCGAAATAGTCCGCAATCTTTTATAAAGAATGTGCAGCCATGGGGCCATCAGAGTGCGTTCCATAGATTTTACAACTAATACACATACTTTCATTACATTCCCTACAAAATAGCTAATTCTTAGCTTGTTTATGATTTTTACAAAATCCAAAGTTCAAGATAGGTTTTTCAGAAAGAGGTTTCCTTTAATGTTTACTCGAAATTTTATCTTTGTGATGTTCAAAATCGCACTTCTTACAGAAATAAGTCTTTTATGTTAGACAATAATGAGTGGCTACTACATCTTGACAGCTTTGACACACTACTTTCTAGATTATTCGAGAATTACTTTGAATTTTTATTAATGAGTGTTGGTGAAAGAAAACTGAATGATGTAGAAAGGTAAGGTTTGGTTTTTATTATTAATGCGGAAGCGATGTCTATAAACCTCATTATCTTCTTATGCATCTCTGAAACATATCGAATCGAATCCATCAGGGATGCGGTATTCCTCACTTAAAGTTTACTAATTAGCAATCAAAGGAAATGACCTTTTAGCACATATTTTTACAACTAACAACTCGTATTCCAGCTTATCTCCTGGAACTATACCTTCAATCTGTCCCATATTAAATATCATGCCATTCTGGCCTGGCATATTATTAAACTAAAATCCTTTTTGGCAAACTCGTTCTATTCTATTTGAGCCGGTTAACGACTCTGGTTTGATGTAGACTTCTGAGACTATATGTCCTTTATTTTATTTCTAGAACTGACTACTGAGATAAGGATTTGCAATTGAGTAGACACGTTTGAGTTCGACTGAAGCATTTCCCAAGTTGAGTTGCAATTTATATTAGATGGTGTTCCATTCTGCATTTTCGGGATATATTTGCTGATATTTTTAGAGGTAGTTTTTTTGGAGATTTAACATTGATTTATTAGTTATTTTATGAGCCCAGTTAACTCTGATATAAAAAAATCATTGAAATAAATAAGAGTAATCTCAGAAATTAACAAAAAATATTTTTATTTAGCAGACCTGCTAATATAGATCTAAACTAAATTTAATTCACACAATAATAACATGTTAAAAAGAGCACTTAGTGTCTTCACTATTCTACCCAAACAAAGACTCCCTTTTTATTACAAACCTAAAGCACTACGTTTACAAATTAAGAACTACTTTACACAATAAAAAGGAATCACTGCATCTGATATTCAACCTGAAAACATTAAGGTGTAAACCTCTTCAACAATCCTTGGAGAGTAAGAGCTTGACTATTTTAAAACTAATGGAGGAATTTCCATACTTAACAAAGTACCCGGAGTCAAAGCTGAAAGTGGAGAACTATTTATTTTGAAATTCACATGTACCGTCTGTGAAACTCAGTCCATACGCTCTTTCACCAAGCACTCTTATCAGAAAGGAGTTGTAATGGTCAGATGTGGAGGCTGTGAAAGAATACATTTAGTTGCAGATAATCTCGGCTGGTTTCAAGATACACCAGTAAATGTTTAGAGTATGTACCAAGGAAAAGTTCGAAAAGTGCAAGACCCACTAGCTATCGCCCAGTTTTTGCAAAAGGTATTTTCAGATCAGGATGGAGCAGCTGAATATAAAAAATAGTCAGTAGGGGTAAATTCAGAGAAGAAAAGCGAGTGATTTACTTTTTTATAATTATTATTTTGTCAACGACTATGGAAATGTTTGTAACTCCTCTTCCCAATAAGCCCCAACGCAGTCTTAGCTATAATGATCTCAAACGTAAAAGACTACAAAGATCGGCAAGTCATAAAAAAGTAAATTAACAGCAGCAATCTGCCACCAACCGAGGCCGCAATCTTTCATAACAGAAGTCTTTTTTTAAACAACATCAGAAAGAAGATTCAACAATCGATACTAAAATCAAAGAGCTAAAAGGAGAAGTTTTTAATTTCCGTCGAAAAGCCTCTTAGAAAAACTTCATTTCATTGAGATAAAGCATGACAGATCGTCCTCGCAAATAAAAAATGGTGAATTCAATCAACGAATAGAAAGTACAGCCAGTCTGGAATAATGTCTAGGAAACTGGGCAGACCAAACTTCTTATTCGTAACTTGATGAACAAAAATAAAAGTCAACGTAGACTAATGCGTATAAACTAAATTCGTGATAAATTGAAAATGGAAAAGTCAAAGTCAAGATCGAATGAGAAACCTAAAATTATAGCAGATTCTAAATCTCCCCTGAAACAAAAAACAGTTTTAAAATCTGATAAAAATCAAGTGAATAGTAACGAATAATACAAATAGACAATAAAGGAAGGACATAAGAAGTATATCTAAAATATTAATTTCTAAAAGTTACTGGATGAGTTGATAAATTGTCCACAATAATCTAAAAATCAATTATGGAACGATGAGCTACTAAATAAATAAAATTCAATGAGACACAGTAACCTCATGGAAATACAGTAGATTTCTGAAATAAAGCAACAAGAGAACATGGACAAATTCGATGAAAGTTAAAACATTGTTTTCCAGCAAACCTACAATTAGGGCAGTTTCTTGAAGCTATTGCACGATAGTAAGTAGGTGAAGGGCGCAGTAAAGAACAGGGAAATTAAGAGGAGGAGTGAGATCGAGAGACTGAAAAGAATTTTTCCTCTCGGTTTTTTTGCTAAATGATATAATTATTAATATATTTACTATTAATAAAATTGAATAATTTATTGATGCTCAATTTGGAACAAGAACATGAGAAAGAAAGGCAGTTTATTTGTGCCTGCGGCAAAGCCTACTTCAGTTATGCTGCACTTTTCACCCACGTCAAACAGAAACATAATGGAAAGGTAAACAATGTTACATTTAGGCGCCAGGACCCATCATTAAACCTAAGCCAGACAACAAAAGAGGTCGTCCTCGTAAAATACAAGCCGAAACTCAAGGCCATAGTGCGACCTAGAGCCCTTCTGCAAGAAAATCTCTCTCCAAAATTCAAGATATGCCGTAATCTAACTGTGGGTATTAAAACTAAGATTCAAAATAATCAAGGCATATTTTCAAGCCAAAGGCAGGTTCAACTTTCAAACACTATCAAGCTTAGGAATCCTGTATGCCAACAGTTCAATAATTGCCTGCTACCTGCTCATTTTAGATTGAGTTGTTATAAGATTTATCTCGAAGTCTATAATTCAAATTTTTAAATAGTGTACCTGAAATAATATTAAAAAAGCTGAAGACCTACTAAATGATAGAAGATGGGGCATAGCATGGTGATATTGTTAACTGCATGCGTAGCTTTTTAAACTTCTGCAAAGATGGAGTTAGGAAGTAAACTCATAGTCAGTTAGTTTTGCTTATGTCAATGCTCTTGCAACATATCATAGTATCTTAAAAGGAAAAACTCATCGTTTAACTCTCAATAAATGATATTCACAAACACATCATTTCCTTTTTTGAGTATGTGACCTAGAAATACAAATAAATAGATTTGACACCCTATGATGTATTTAACAGCATTAGTACAATAAAATCTCTTATAGTGTTTTTTAATTGGTTAAATAGATTCTAGGCTTAGCAGAGAGTAAAACAGTCGAATCAGTTGTAGTTTACAGAAAAATGCTAATGACAATAATTAAAGCTAATGATGTTTATAAACTTATTTCAATTGTTTAGTTGAGGTAATAAATGGATATCGTGTTTAGTAATCGAGTTGCGGCTAACATCTTCAAAGAATGCGCCAGATCAATCATCGATAACAGGCAGTACAACGAAGCACCCATAGAAATGAGGAAGAAGATCGAAGATTGTCTTGATACTTATATGGAACACCACAACATTGTTATGACAGGAATGTCGAGGATGAAAATCTAGCCTGGCCTACCTCCCAAAGCATGATTAAAACATACTTATGCTTCTTTTTGGTATTTCTTTGTTAAATTTCATCATTTTAGTATTTCTTATGGCAAAAGGGCAACAGAATATTAATAAGGATTAGTATTTAATCATAAAGTTAAACTTAATTATTGTTTTGACTGATTAAATAATTAATATCAAATGGGTTGCAGTTCTCCCCAAAACGCTACCATGCCCAATATCCCTGCTACTCATCTCAACAGAGTATTGCATTCTAACTCAGCTTTTACAAGTTTCTGACATCAACCATCAACTTAACGTCAATAAAAAATATGAGCACTTGTAAAGGATTAAATCGTGGGTTATGATAGGGGAAGGTTTCAAAAGAGTAATTCTTTTTATAATTAGACATTTTGCTATGATTGTCTAACTACACCTGATGAATTGAAAGCTAAAAGAAAATAGTTTTGGGGTATTCCATTTTTTAAATAGAAACGAGAGTTAACGGAACTCCTGAGTGCTGGAATGCAATAAAATTAGCCGTCGAAGAACCAGACCGTACACAATAGACTATTTTAGAAGCCACAGGAGCTGCCATCCTTCATTCTATGCGAGTTACAATGCTGAACAACAATATTCAAATGTGCGTAGACAGCAGATTCAATAAATATGAAGTGCCGATCTTTTGTATTAACGAGCCAAGTTCATACGCTCATGAGACTATCGCAGAAAAAAATCTAAACTACTAGTATAATGATGCTCCCTTAAAAGTCAAAATCCGTTCTGCAATGTTCCCAACAGATGATATAAAATTGGATTTAAATAATACTACTTAAGTTTCAAAAGCTAAGACAGCGTTAAGGTAAGCCAAACAGATTGGTGAAGATAAGAATATTAGACTATTTTACAATGGGCGCGAGATGATTGATAATAAAACATTAGGCAACTACAATTATTGCGAAGGAACAATCGTACAGGCAATGATACGTTGAAATTGATTATTTTAATCTTTCTTAGATTATCATTTAGCTGAAAAATCTTATCTATTAGAAGAGTGAGCAGTATGGACAGATTTATGATATGAATTCGATTTTATTACAGTTGCATTTTAAGAGACTTCTCCTAGAAAATCTGTTTTGAATTCAGAAATAGTATTCACTGTTTCGGTACGTATTATCTATAAGCGTTGAGTTACTATCTTCATAATTTCTCTCCTTTAGCTGAATTGCTGACAAAATTTGCAATTTTAACAGTTTTACTATAAGGTACAACTTTTTTATAAAAGATCTAATTTTTTTCTTTTTTTCTTTTTCTGAGTTTTTACCTCAACTATCTCAATATTTTGAGTATTTAGAGGTATTTTGATGTAGTTAGTGGGAGTCCGTTGATGTTTACGATAGTCTCTTATAAGATAAATGTATTGCTTTTCATTTGGCGTTTCTTTTTGATATTTGTTGGAACTCATGTTTTACAAAAGATCTGCTTATTTTCTATAAGTTACTAGCATTTTGGATTCCAACTCATCAGTTTGTTTTTTTTTCAATTATCTCTAAGTAGAAGGAGTTACTTTTTCAACGCTTCGTTCTGAAATTACTCTATTATCTTTAAACCCATATTACTTTATTTCACTTTTCTTTTCGATATTCAATTTTTTATACTAGATTTCTTTTTACTATACTTCACGATTCTCTTCTTGTTAATGTTATTCACTTGATTTATCAATGATAAATGAATTTATTACATCCATTTTATCGTTGAGAAACGGTTCAAACTCCATCAACTATTTGGATGTAAAATCGTTATTAATCATATCAATTTTGCTGAGGCTTATTTTTGATAGCTTAAAGCCTTTGAAATTTTAATATAATTTACCGAAAACTTACCATTTTAGCCAGAGTTTTTGTAAATTTTATATGGCGAGCATTGATTGCTTCAGGCACTCGATATTTTAAATGCTTCCGTAGGCTGCTTATACTCTTATTTTTTTCTGATAAACATCCTTAATAGTTATGAAGCCAGCTATCAGCATTTTTTGTCTCATGAGGCTGCAAAAAGCTTTAAGATTAACTTCGATCAACTAAAGCTAATGCCTCATATGCTTATATCCAACTTATATAGAACTTTATTAATCATAAAACAGTATGTATTGTTTGAGTAGTTGAAATGGAAAGCGACATTGCTTGCGCACTATACTTCTTAGACATTCGTACATGACTAAAGATGGTTATTATGTCTATTCTGAGGCATCTTAAGCGTATTAGAGAGTTGATGTTACTCTGCCTTCCCAGTTTCTAATAAAGACTAACTTTTTAGACATTTTATTTTCTTGAGTTATATAAATTATTAGAATAACACTTCTATTATTGATTGTTGACTTAGGGTAAGTAAGAATAATTCTAAAAGAATAAAAACAAGTCATTCGAAGGCTATAATTAAACGTAAAGTTGTTTATAGTCTACCATCAAATTATGAAAAAACACAAAGTCTACTATTAGATGTTAGGATAAATCAATAATCATATTGTTTGCAATTTATAAATAGATTAGTCTAAAATGAATTAAGATGGATATCATTTTTTCCTTTATGCGCTTTTCCAATTATGAAGCTAATTTTTTTCCTCAAATTTAGGTTTTCCTGTTCTTGGCGACAATGCACCTTTTGATATCAAACCAGCTCCAAGGCTTTTCTCAGTTTTTATCTTTGCTGTACCTTGGATTGCTACGATCTGACGATTTTTAGAAGGTAGATTTTAAGTAGTTTAACTCTTGATGCTTTTCAATCTTTTTGCTTCTTTTATTTAAACAATAGGATCCTTATTTTTGTTCATCTTTTTTGTGTTGACATCACTTACTTTCTCAACTTCTTTTGAGGCGGGCTAAAAAATAGAAGACATTTAGCTTTTAATATTTTTCTATGATGTGGCCAAAATCTCTTAATGCTTAATTTTTGGAAGATTTTGTGTCCTTCCAAATATAATTTTGTTAGTCTATGCATTAAGTTAGTTAATCATTGTTTAAACTTATACAACTTTTTTGTTTGTCTCGATTTTATGAATCTGATGGTCATACTTTATTTTTTCAATTTGAATTTAGTAAGTTTCTTTCTGTTTCATTAAATCTGTTTAGTACTTTGAATTTAAATCTTGTAATTAAAGTATCTTTTAATCTCTAAGTTTGATTTAATTTTCCATCATTTTTCTTTCATCTTCGATTGCTATTAATCTTTGCTCTATTTCATATTTGCGATTAGAACTTGCAATTGACTAATTCAAAACGGAAGCATTTAGTCTTTAGATTTCCATCTACTCTTTATAAAATTGAAATGATTTTGTTAATTGTTAGTTTTGGAAGGTAAGTTAATTTACTTTATGTCTTAATTTGTGACATTCGTCTTTCAACACATTTTTTTAGTCAATATGCTTTCTTCTTTCATTTTATTTATCATTGTTACTCTTCTATAACTATTTTGTGTAAAACTACAAAATTTGTTTGTATCTGTCTTAAAGTTAGACTATTTAACTCTATTTCCGTTTTAGTTAATAATCTTTGGCCTTCATCTTTTCTTCGAATTTATAACTCTTTAATTTGATTTCTTCTGTTTGTTATTGGGATTACTGTATACTATTGTTCAAAAGTGACAAGTTATTTTTTAAAGTAGTTATCGCCTAAATTCTTTTGCTGTAATCTTTCATAATCTATTAAAGTCTAACTTTTAGCCTTGTATTTTAAGTTTACAGTTAAAAAACTCTTTTGTAAGTGTTAGCCTACGATAATCCCTGTTCTGCTTTCTTTTGTATAAGCTCAAGGTTGAATGCTTTATATTAATTTTTGATATCTATATCTTTACAAATCACATTAATGTAATTTTGGCATTAAATACATTTTTTGTCGTAGAGCTATTTAAGCGATCTAAATTCTTCATTAAATATTTTTAGTAATTTTTAAATTGAGAGTCCTCTTGTAAAAGTTATACTTTAGACTTTTTACTCGTTTTTATCTCCGTTAAGAATTTCAGCATTATTTTAGATAATTATAGTTAAATCCGAAAAATAACTCAAAAGATCTTTGATATTTTTTTATTTAATGATTATCTATTTCGGAATTACGGGAGATATATTAGATGATGCAGAATATAATTTTGTGGTCTTCTTGGGTTAACTTTGAGTAGGAAGAGTCTTATTAACTATTTAAACAATTTTATGATTTCCAAATGGAGGAGGAATTTAGTTATCAAGTATATTCTCAGAAACTAAAACATTTATACGAGTTAATTCCAACTCTTACTAAAGTTAGTGTTTTTGTTTATACAAAAGTTGTATTTAATTTTTTAATTGAGAATTTTGCCTAAAAAGTTATTTGAGATGCTACGAATTTGATTACTACATTTTACTATGGATTTCTTTTGATTATAGATTATTTCGCTTAACTAAGGGAAGTGAAGACGTTATAGCTGCTGATTAGTTTATATTTTAAGTATTTTTTATAGTTTACTAAAGAACTCCTATGATTCGATCCTTCTAAGCGAACTCCAACACAATTTTATTCTTGAGATTGTTAGTATCTGACTCAAA
>Ga0194117_10006165_pt1 | contig 10606 bp, 8 predicted proteins | sample TA2MahsurfametaG_FD_160579 | JGI IMG/M metagenome (GOLD analysis project Ga0194117, IMG submission 160579) | Freshwater microbial communities from Lake Tanganyika, Tanzania - TA2015009 Mahale N1 surface | ecosystem: Environmental > Aquatic > Freshwater > Lake | place: Tanzania: Lake Tanganyika...
CCCCCTATAAAAATGCCTACTACTCCAATAGTTCAGATGAGGAATAGGAAGATTTAGTGATAAGAAAAGGCAAAATAAGTGACGAGTTATCAACAACAAACATCGATTTCTAGGAGTTATTTTACAGAACATAACCATTCGAAATCTTATGTTCTTTAATGAAGAAAAATAAAATCTATCTGATAAGTAAAGATATCAATCTATAAAATCGTTTTCATAAAGAAATTGAAGGCAGGATCAAAGAAATGAGTCAATACTTTACAAAGTGGATGACTTATGAAAATCTCAAAAATGAAAACAGAACAAAAAACAAATCCAACATCAAAAGCGTTGACACATTGTTTGAAATTGAGTAGGAGGAAATGCTAAATTAAAATCTGCATAGCAAAACCAGTTATTTTATCATTTTAGATATATAGAGTGCAATCGCCCTAAAAACATAGCTGTAACTTATGCCTACTTGCATTTTCTTATCTTCTGCTGAATTTTAACAAGCCAAACAGCGAGTAAACTAGCTTCCTAAAGTTTAATTCATATGTTTTTAAAGGCAAGAGTAAAATTAAAAATTCAGTCTATTTTTGCAAGAATCGAGCATATCTTTATTTTAAAACACTCATGCTAAATTATTATGGAAACAAGTGCCAACTTTAAAACAGTTAGCTTTGATACTCCAATGTTATAAAAAGAAAAATGATTTGATCATCAACACAATGGGAACTCTGAAGGAAGAAATGGCTATTGAGTCGATGATGAAGCCAAACACAATAACATTTGTGGAGGGAGGGATGATTGAACGTTGTGGTGATTTCATCTAGAAGTTAGTAAAAAGAAAAAAAGAAAAATCTTTAATCGTATTTGTAATCAAATAAGATCAACTAACTCAGAAAGTCATCAAATTCAAAGATTACAAAAATGTTGTCATTATCTACAATGCCTTTAAAAACATAATTATCTCTGACTCCTAGTATCATCCTTTGAGTTAATTTCATTAAACTATCGACATGTTTAGAATGAAAACCAAATTGCTTTGTGAGCTCAATGGAGGAAACATCATCGAAAAGCATAACTCACTTTCTTATATCATTCCAGATATTAAGAATGAGATGGCACCTAAAATTTTCACTGGTTTTAAGGAAACAGCCAAAATCCATTCTTTTATCAAAGTTACTAGAAGAGGTCAGAAAATAAAAACTGTTTGGAACATTTCTTAAGAAGCAAGAGCATGAGAACACTTTGCTAAATCAAATATACCAGTTTTGGACAGCTGGGAAGCTTCAACATTATTTCAGATAACTTAACCTTAAGGGAATTTTAAGATATTTTTAAACTTTTAGTTGATCACTATCCCAAAATTTTCGAATAGCCAAAAAATACTAAAGTAAATTACTACTCATATGGGGGAAAGGTTATGGCTGCATGCCATATTTAACCAGAAATTGAAAGTTAATCTTAGGATTAATGATATTTAATTAATTTTATTTAATTCGGATTTACTCTTCTAAATAAATACAACTTAAACATGCTCTTTAGAAATTAATATAAATCCAGAATACATGGAACCCCCAAAATAAGAAGAGATTAGACCAGTTGAGGGAGAAGAGGAGGAAGAGGAAGAAGAAGAAACAACTGGCAAAAGTAAAGCTCAGATCAATTAAAAGTTTATTGCTTCCGTCAAAAAAAACTAATATGAGGAAGTAGAACGCTATCTCAAGAAAAAAGCAGATATCAACTTTGAAGAAAACACTAAAAAGAAATGGAATGCACTTGTTTGGGCATGTTGCTTAGGATTTACTAAAATAGTTAAACTTTTAATTGTAAAGGGAGCAACTCATCAATATCTAGAAGTCAAGCCTGAATACAGAACTGTGGTTATGGGATCAACGAAAGAAATAAGACCAAATCCACTACATTGGGCATCCTTCAAAGGCCACGTTGAGATAGTCTAACTTTTGATAAAAGCTGGATTGCATTGGGAAGATATTGATAGTTGCGGAAACAATAGTGTAATGTTAACAGCTTCAGCTAACTTCCCTGAAATTTTCAAAAAGTATTTACAAATCGGTGTCCTTTTAGATTGTAAAAATTCGAGAGGTCATACTGCTAAAGATTTAACAACTCATGAAAAAATACTTAATTTGATTTCAGCCCACGATAAAACTCTAGAATGTCCTGTTTCTAAAACAGTGTTTAAAGAAAAGGAAGTTAAGCATTGGTGCTCGGTCTGTGGTAAATTTGTTAGTTCAAAAAATTTCTCTATTTAATGGGCTTTCAAATAATTAACTTCCACTTAAAAGTAAGTACTTGATGGAAGGTGCAGCCTATGTTGGAATTTCGCAGCTACTATGAGAAAAGAATTGAATGATGCAATGCAAAGTAAAGATGAACTCAGATTGCGCAAAACTATGAATATTTATCGTTAAAAATTTTGCCATTTAGATGTAAACTTCTTAGATGGATGTGAAAAATTGCTTTATAAATTGGAAGTCCAAAACAAAATATTAAAATTTGTAGAAAGCCTTGCGAAAGTATAGAACTATAAAGTCATCCTAAAATCGGTCAACACAATCCAGCAAATGCTTAAAGGTACTACTTTCTTTATTTAGAAGCTCAAAATCTATCTATTGATAAAGAAATCATTGAAATTGCCTAAAAGACTATAGATAGACTCAACGCTTAGAGAAACCTAAGATTTGAGATTGATAATATTGATACTTCTTCTGCGACAAGATAATCAGTAGCAAATTTGGAAAAAATTTATTCCTAAGCCGAGACAAAAAGTGTTTCTTCTGAATATTTATTAGTTGCAGGAGATATCAAGCAAAAGATGAATAGAAGTATAAGAGTTCAAGACTTATATCAGATGTTTGTAGACTATCCCCAAAGACCAGACCCTTATCCAGATCCACTTGTTATCGATTTTAAAACCAAAAAGCCCATCGATCCGTAGACTAAAAAACCAACTGATGCTGCAAACTTACTTCCCAAAAAGAAAAAAGGAAAGAAAGAACCCAAGTTCGTTATACCGGAATGGGCAACCTAACTAAAATAGATGAATGAGAGGATAAAAGAAGAGTAAGAATTATTGCAGATGAAGGAATAATTGGGCTTAAGTGCTGAATTCTGTAAAAAAGTATCGGATACTATAGTTTTAATGAAGAGAGAAAGTCGGTATCGCAAAGATATGGACACATTGTAAGCCATGGCTGAATAAAAGAGGAAATGATCGAATTCTTGATTATCAGTGAATAGTGATTAGAATAAACTATTGAAATCAAACTAGATTGAATATAATCGCTTGATAATTGTACAAAATTAAAAATATTATGAGCGAAGAATCACTCTCAACCATATTCGAGAAAGTAAAATTTAACGGATAAAGGCCAAATAAAACAAATTATAGTCACTCAGCAAACTTCTTCATTATGGTAGAACCAAAGGATTCGAAAATTTCCTCAATCGCAAAGTCATATGGCCTTTTCTCCTCAAAATTGACGATATTAACATCAGCGGCAGCCACTTCGAGTGGGACGGGGAAATGGATAGAAATAGTACTGACTTTTAACAGTTACAAAAAGATGCAGAAAGATCACTTGCAACTATGAAGACCTTCTAAAATATCACAAAGTTTCATCTGTATATGTTTTTTTTACATAGTCAAAAACGACAGAAAGATGTGCTCAAAATTTTAAACACCTTTTTCGCCAAAAACAAAAACCTAAAATACATCCAAGGCTTTCATGATGTGGCTTCAGTGTTCATAGTTTTATTCGGGAACAATCAAGGTTACTATCTGATGGAAAAATCAGGTCAAACATACTTTAGAGATTTTCTCACAACTGATATAGGATAACTCGGAAGAAGAATCAGCTCGATGGTCTTAACACTACTCGTATCCAAAGATCCCGATTTTGAGAGAATTTTTGAATGCTTCAGATAAACGAATATGATAATCTTCATAATACCTTGGGTCCTTACATGGTTCGCACATGTTTTTGCAAGTGTAAAGACGATCTGTAGAATTTGGGACTATATTTTTTGCAGTGGTCCGCAAGGAATCGTCTACTTGACAGCAGGAATGATACTCAGTACAAAAGAAGAACTATTGAAATAATGCCCGTAGTTGGATGTATTTTCATTTCTATTTAGCAACCTTCTATTCACATGTTCTATCAATAGAAAGCCAAAAATGAATCAATAGATATTGAACTGTCGATCAAGTTCGCCTTAGATTTAGAAAAATCGCAAAAGATAAATTAACTTTCTGTTTTCAAATAATTAGACGGTACCTCTATGTTCTTGACTTAAAATTTTGAAAGGAAAATCGATATCCACAGTCAAGTCAGAGAATACTTGAAAAAAGAGGATGAAAAATTAAGGACACAAAGAAAGATCTTCGCTGGAATAGCAATAACAGTCGCGATTGGAACCTTAGCATGGCTGAAGTTCGCTAAAAAATGAACATTTGATAAAATTGGTTAATCATTATAACTTCTAAATCAGTTATTAATAGTTATAGGCAGGAAATGACATAAATTCCTCGGCCTCTAAATGAAATTTATTCCATATTCGACCAGACTTTACTTGGTAAGGGAAGCACAGGTAATGTATATCTCGGATGTGTCAAAGGCAATCCTAATCAGAAAGTAGCTATAAAATCAATCAACCTACATTAAATCAACAACGAAGTGACCAGATATTTGCTGAGCTGTGAAATCGCTGCATTGAGTAACTTGGGTAAGCTATAAAACACTCAACATGAAAATGTAGTACGTTTACTGTAGATCGTAATCCTTGATAATTTTATCTATCTTGTGATGTAGTTGTTGTAAGGGGGAACTTTGGCAGAATACATAAAAAAACACCCTGATGGATTGCCAGAGGAAGAAGCTCTATGTATTTTTAAACAAATTTTATAGGGATATCAACGAATAAAAAATAAATCTATTGTGCATCGTGACTTAAAACCAGACAACATAATCTTTAAATTCGAACCTCATCAAAGCAAAAATGTAGCCATCATTGATTTTGGGTATTGTGAAATGAAGTAAGTACCAAATAAACCCATGATGTTTTATAATGTAGGATCTCCTAAGTACATGTCACCCTAAGCATATAAAGAAAATAAGTATTCCTAGAAAAGCGATATTTGGGCAATCGGAGTCATACTATATGAAATGCTACTTGGGAAGACATGTGATAACGGAATGAATATGCAAAGTTATTTATAAATGCTTTAGACTAAAGGAATTCCTCTCCCAGTAAAACTTAAAAATATCCACAAGCATCTACTTACTCGCATGCTAGCATACAACCCGGTCTAAAGAATTTAATGCGATAAGGCTTTGAAAATTTTGAATCACCATCTAAATTCATTTTAAAGACCAAGTACTAACAATATTGTGTCATCTAATCAAGGCCAGTAAAATTTAAAAGATATTCTGGAAATGATTCCTTCTGAAAGACCAAATAGAGACAATGTTGTTTTTAATTCAACCTTATAACTAGCTCGGAGCCCAAGTACTAATAATATTCAACATGAGCAAACTTTTCAAACAGTGCGTTTATTAAAAAAAGAGCCTGGATTATCTTAATCTTTTAAAAACCTTCAAGAAATTAGAATGATTGAAAGAAATCCTGCTATCTCTTTCTATAATGAATAAAGTAAAATCAAAAGAGTATTTCTTCCCTAAAGAATTAACAAATTGTAAAATGTTGAGTTCTCATCAGCGAAATAAATCATTCATAGAAACTAAACAGCAAACCATATGACACAGATCAAAAATGTAAACGTGACACCTTTCCATCTACTATCCAAAGAAGGATCATTTTAAAATCGTTTTACTACCCAAAATTTAAGCCAACCTACTATAAATTTTCGAATCTCACCTACAAACCAGAGAGTAAATCAATAGATAAAAGTTAATCCATTTCCATCTCTTCTTAGAGCCTCTAATCCGAGCACTCACAAACAAGAACAAGCTTTTTCCAAGATACTATCTCAGTCTGCTCCTCAGAATATTAATGTATTAAAGTTTACCAATCCAAATCAAAAAGTGATTATTAACCCTATTTAATTTGGTGGTATTCTAGATGTTTAGAATAATAATCAGCCAAAACTTAAAAAATAAGCTTCTCAAGATGCCAAATTTGTGGCTTTAAAGAGTGTTAGAAATAATCTATTCGGAAGACAGTCTTAAGAAATTCCAAGATCAAGCTTTCCATAAAACAAAATTCACACTCAAAATTTTTATAAACCTCGAGCTAGATATGATACGACACTTACAAAAAATCCTTTTTCTGATATATCTCAAAGTGTTATGCCTCATCAAGATCTAACTATGACAAAAGCTCAATACTAAAACTTTCAACAAAATGCTACTCCTTTGACAGATTTAACTCAAACTAAAATTTCCACCCAAATTTTGTTCAATAATTCAACTGTAGGCAAAACTCCAAGTGCGGCTCATGAATCTAATACATATCAAAAACCAATTGTACAACAACAAACATCACTTAACTTTATCAAAAGACAATAATAGCCTTCCTAGAAAATAATAGTAAATAAAATTCAGAACAAACCATTCCAAACAGTAAGAAAAGTCGTTCATCTCAAGCCTCAGACTGCAGCCATTCGAAAAATAGAAAACAAGACCAATTACATGAGACTCAATGCTTATCCTTAAACTATTTATAGGCAAGAGGCTCATTTAATGATGCTTCGCCCAAGTGTTGTTAAATGATGAAATAAATTTTATAAACACTATCGATATATATTCATTGAGTATCACTCATTTAGTCTCCTCAACCTTAGCTTCAGGTTCTTTCTAGGCAGGTTTTTCTTCATTTTTCCTCAAAGCCTCAAAGTTAATGCTGACTGCTTTATTAAACTCAACTTCAAAGCGTTAGTACTATTCTTTCGAAGTGAATTTGGCACAGAACTTCTAAGTTTCTGGCTTACCATCTGAAATATCATGAGCAGCCCAAGTCCAGCTGTTGTTGCTTGTTTTAAGTTGTTCCAACTTGCAAAAGATGTCTTTTTGAATGACATAATGGTTCATGATGCATTTGTGAGTCTTATCAGCTCTGACTAAGACTCTAACATATCCGGAGGTTTTGTGTTTAAGCAAACGTAATTCTCCAACTCCTCTTTCTTTCCATTCTTTTCTAAAGCGGTAGACTTTGGATTTGAATTTGGCGAGTTCCTACTCTTCTTCTTATCCTGTCACTTTTGGGATTTAGGGGAGATCAACAAGTTTCCAGTTGCCAATGACTTCTTTTTAAACATCTTCGTCATTGTCATCTCCTGAGTCCTCATCTTTGTGTTATTCAGGCTTAGGGTTCTTGATTGTTTGTTCAGCTTGTGACATAAGTTGAAGTATTTTAAATTATAAAATTCTCAAATAGAATTATATATTTATAATCACCCGCATTCTCCTATCAATTTAAAAATAGTTAAATGTCGAAAATACTGTATAAGCTTTTAAATTGGATGAAATTTGACCAGACACAATGAATTTTATTTGCGGCCTATTTTTTTTATAACAGTCTACTTATCTGATAATATTTTAAAAGAGAATTATCATAATTATAGTTACGTCTTTTACTTAATATAAAATAATAGTCAAAAAATCACAATTGAGTTTTTATTCGCAAATTCTTAGACTTAAAATTGATACCATTCCCATATTTTTTCTCCATCTCTTTGTCTGAATCAAGGATCAACTTTTTCGAAAAAAATTGCCTTTCTATTTTTAATTACCTTTTCTTTTACTTGTTAACTTAGGGGAAAGGTAGGATTTATTTTTTTGAGACTTATGGCTTTATAGGCACCAATATTTTATCTTCAAGGTCTTCAGTCGAATGCTTTAAATACCATTCAACTATTTGTTGTATATCTTTTTCACGATCTACAGGACCATAGCATCCCAAAAGAACAACTACAACTGGTCGGCGCTTGCCTTCTTTATCTTCATAGTAAATAGAACAATGTGAGTCCATAAAAGAATTTTCATCCCAATTTCTGCAAACTGAAGAGTAAGGTATAAATTTATTCAAAATACCTTTATTTTTGATGGTTTTAGTAGATTGAGTGAGTTTGCCTTCTCCATCTACAAATTTAATGTTTATTGTGTGCTATAACTTTGCAAAAATTTCCATAAATAAAGGTATCTTCAGGCATTCGATGGACAATACTGCAACATCAGCTGCAGAGCATTTGTTCTTTTATTTCCTGAGGTCAGGATCAGCTTCCAGATAACGAATGTTGTCTAGTTTTAGCAACTTACAATAACTATTTACAAGCTAATAAAACTGCTTAAGATGTTATTTGAAATGCCTGCCATGAGCATCAAACACACTATAGTACTCCTTTTTCCTTTTCTTTTATAAAAAGGCTCCAACATTGACTGCCAAAATAGTTTCATAAACTTAGCTTTAGGACATTATCATTAAATGAAGGAGATCTTCCAAAGAGATGATGTCATCAACTTTTAGCTAACAGCTTTATTTGTGCATTTTAAGCATACTTTCGCTTACAATTGTCTCAAAGCGGCTTGTATCCAGTTTATATTTCTCTACCAAAGTGTTCATTGCACAGAAAACAAGCAATTTTGAAAAAACATTGAGTTGATGCGAGTCTCTTGCTCTATACCCTCTGAGGTATCTTGCTGAAAAATAATCATAAATAGCCCATTTATGAGCAGTGACTGAAATGATCTTAGTTGGCTCTAAATCATCCATTTTATACTAAGGAAATTGCCTACTTCATGCTGAGCTAGCTGAGGCAACAACTTTTTATTTGATTTCGACTTCATTTTAAACTCTCGAAGTAGATTTTTATTGCTATTCTCTTTGCGTATTTTTTCTGCCTCAATCTCAAAACCTATCTTTTAAAGTTTCATAAGCCTGTGCTCTGAATATGATCTTTGAGCAGAGCTCTTCGCTTTAATTTCTGGATTGGGTTCTGGAATTTTAGCCTCGGTCTGTAGTCGCATGGTTATAAATTTATTAAAAGTCATTAAGTAAAACAATCGGGAATGATTTGATGGAAAATATCATTTTGCAAAATCAAATCTTTTCAGTAGAGACAAATCGACTCCTCCTCTTGTCAGCAGAATGACTGTATATGATTTGTCAGCCTGGATGTAAACATTAATTTGAGTTCTAAATGGCATTTTGTTTTGCCTCTGCTGGTAAAACTCAATGTTGAAAGGGACCAAATCTAATGTTGATTTAATGCCAGTTATAGAACGGTTTATGCGGATGTCCCCTTGGAAACGCTCGTTGTTTATGTTTTCAATAATGAGTCCTATCTCTTGTTCAACGATACAATAACTACAGGCGTAAAGATTTATCTGCTCCAACTTACCAAATCTCTGTGCGAGATCAGCACAACCTTTTTAAAGGAGTCTTTCTTTGTCATTATACTCTTTTCGGGTGATAGAAATGGGTTGGGTTGCTTGGGCAATAACTGAAAGTTCATAACAATGTGAGCATTTCCACTCAGGGATCAAAACTATGTAATACTATCCTGCTTAGAAGAAGTCAGTGAAGTTCACACTTTTTGCACAGGAATAGCGAGCGCTATGCCATCTACAATCTCCTTAAAACTATTTTTGCAAAATGATGATTCTATTCCAGATATAGTTATAATTTAGACTACTATTCTGGTAAAATCGTTTTTCTTTCTGTCTGATGGAGATGCTCACTTGACTAGCTTCTGTTACTTTCAAAATCCTCAAAGAAACATCAAATCTTGGCAAATCTTGAGATCCCCTTTTAATATTAATTCCCACTGTGCTCACTGCAGAGTAGCTCCATTTGGTAGGAAGTATAATATGGATTTTATCGAAATATTCGAAGATGTTTTACATAGTTATTTCTACTTCTTAAGCTGCGCCTTCAAAAGATCTCTTTGCAACTAAAGCATTGCGTTAGTTTCTATATAAAGGAACAAACATTTGTTGCTGTTCGATGTAACCTAGAGAGATAGTATTTTATCTTTAGAGATAATTTTCCAATCTTTGTATTGTCTTAGCCATAATATTAGGTTTGTTAGTATAAGGAAAAGTCTAACAAGCAGTCCCTGTAATTTCTTACAAAAAGTCCAAAGCATTTCCATAGTGCAAAGATTAATAATTAGAATAATAGTTTGCATAAGCTTTTTATAAAAGAAACGGCCAAATTTAAATTGGCTCATCCATTTTACCTTTTACTTCACATATGTTGAGATAAATCGGGATGCAGTTACCATCCTCGTCCATATAGGTAGGAATATAATCGTCAACAATCACATACTTCCATACATTTTCTTGGAATATTTTCACTAGATATATACCGTACTCATTCTATTTGGTCCTTTCGAACATTTTTTAGAGTAAGTCTCTGCAGTCTTTGATAGAGGTAAAGGCGTCTCCGATAAAATTGTTACAGCTTCGCCAACTATTACAATAGATCTATATCTTGCTACGACCTGCAGACAATACCGTAATTTTGCGATTTTTAAATAAGTCAGGCAGTCTTACCCATCTTACATCCTACAATCTATTTTACTGAAAACGGGTAGTTCCTCCTCTGAAAACAGATGAAATGATGGGTGGAAATAGGG